>CETH01069161.1_pt1 | contig 23167 bp, 20 predicted proteins | sample 361461 | NCBI WGS metagenome assembly CETH01 (sample SAMEA2622695, study PRJEB7988) | marine metagenome | isolation source: saline water (ENVO:00002010), including
TTGCTCCTCCATTAACATTAACTTTATCCATTGGAATGTCATGGACTTGTGCCCAAGATAAAAGAACAGAAGCGAATGCTTCGTTGCATTCAAAAAGGTCAAAGTCACTAATGGAATATTTACTTTGGTCTAGCATTTTTTGTGTTGCCGCTACAGGTCCATCTAGTAAATAGTATGGATCAGCACCAACCATGGTGTGATAAGAAATTTTTGCCCTTGGTTCCACACCCATTCTTTCAGCCGAATCACTATCCATCCATAGGACTGCGGCGGCCCCATCAGAAATTTGCGATGACGTGCCTGCTGTATGTAGCTCACCTTCTATAACAGGTCGAAGTTTAGATAGGCTTTCCGCTGTTGTGGTCCGCAACCCTTGATCTTTAGTTACTGTTAGAATCTCACCCGTTGGTGTTCCGTCACCATCGATTTGAGGAGCATCCGGAACGGGGACTACCTCTAAATCAAACCTTCCTTCATCCCAAGCTTGAGCGGCCTTCCTTTGTGATTCAGCACCAACCTGATCTAGCTGCGACCTTGTGATACCTCTATTTTCGGCTATGCGTTGTGCTGCTCCGAACTGCCCATTTGGTGGGTCATCCCATGGCCAGGTTTGCGCATCTTTGTAATATCCCCCTCCACCTCGAGCAGCAGTTCCGAGAGGAACTTGGGACATTTGCTCAACTCCGCAGCCAATAGCTATTTTTGCCCCCCCAGTAGCTATAAGGCCCTGCGCAAAGACATTAGCTTGTGCGCCAGATCCACATTGACAGTCGACGGTTGTAGCCGCAGGGGTATATCCGACATCTGCGCTCAACCAAGCATTTCTAGTCACATTTGAGGCTTGCTGGCCTGCTTGTGTAACGCATCCTCCCACTAATTGATCTACAGATTCAGGGGGGACACCAGCGCGATCTAAAATCGCTTGCTGGGCAATCGAAAGGAGATTTGGGGCAATGATCCCTGCAAGCCAGCCTCCCCTTTTCCCAATTGGGGTCCGTACCGCTTCAACTATGACAGGATCTCCCACTTATTCCTCCAATCCTAGATCTTTTTAGGCTAATAGGCATTAGGCCTGCTTGCGCTAGCATGGGGAATCTTTTCATCTTCTGCAAACCAACTATTAATGGATAGTTCAGTTTGCTTAAACCTCTGCATCGTTTTATCTTTTAGGAATGTCGATTTGGGTACCCATTACTTGCAGCGCAGTAATTCTCATATTCAGCGTCTCTTTACTTCGAGCATCAGGGGTTTGGACTCAGATCTTCGCTCCGCGCAATCTAAGACCCAAAGATACTTTCGATCCACTTGTCGCAGCTCCTTACGGATGGATAGAAAACCATGTTTTTTGGGATAATGCCGAAAACGAAAATCAGGACGCAGTAGATATATCACTGGATTTTTGGAACGAAGAACCGGAGAGCTTCGCCAGCTAATAGCAGCTGGCCCTAGAACTGCCCTTATGTAATGCCCTGACCCCAATGGGTGTGGCGGCAATAGTAATATAGACGTAGATCTCCCATGACGTCCCCAGAAACTTTTATTGCTTTCGCTGCAATCATGATTGTTATTGCACTTATTGGAGCGGCCATTGACTGGGTTGGAGCTCCACTTAGACATAGAAGATTTATACCCAAAGCCTACAGATTCCCTGACGAGAGGCTATTTCGTAACGACAATCTTCATAATCAAAATATTCACGTCTCTACTGCTACTCCGTCCTCAGGAGCCATCTATTTCAAAGAGGAAGCAGTACCTATTGAGAGCGAAGAGAATTTCCAGGAAGGAAATGGGATCGAGGTATTAATTTTAGAAACCCCTATCGAGCAAGGTAGCAATGATGGTTCTACTGTCGAATTAGGCAGTGGCCCATCACAAGATCACGAAGACCATGCATCTGATCAGGTTGAGCAGGGGAAAGACTCGACAACAGTCCACGATGAGATTGAACTACCACTGCAGAAAGACATTACGAGCCCAAAGAAACAGGAGGGAACGCTTCGCTTGAGAGGGTGGAAGCCCAGTGGTTATATCTACAATCTCACTCAAGACGGAAGAGAACCTTCCCCCTCTACTGTAAAGACACGCTATTGGAAGAATGTAGGAGCAGCATCTGGGTCTGCGATATTTGGTGCTCAAAACATTGAACGAATGAAAGAAGGGAAACCTCCACAAAGACGCAATTTCAAAAGCGGAAAAATGGAGACTATGAGAATATCGCCAAAAAGCTATGACGAATCTGGAGGAGAAATTCCTATCCCTTACTGGCCATCGAATGCCGTCGATCCATTTGGCGATCCATCATGATGAAGCAAACGATCTCAGAGCTACTTGAAGAATCTGGCAGCGACACGATCAGTTATCGGGGAAGAGTCGTAAGAGCGCTTGTTCGCATCCCAGTGAAAGATGGGTCTTTGGTAAAAGTTAAACGAGAAAGTGTGAATTCTCCTCGCCTTCAAGCACTAAAAATATCTGTAAATAAAGGGGCAGTGGATATTAATGGCTATCGTGAGCCGGTGATTTCCTTATGGAGCCATACGAGCCCCGACGAAGTTGAATTCACTGTTCGGGGAAGAGAAGTTTCAGTGCTGGAAGTTTGGAATGCTTGGTCCATGGGAGGCGTGGATACATCATGGATTGGCAATAGCGGAATAGTTACAAAAACATCTGCAAAAGGTCAGCTTCTCCAATGCAGCGACGGGATAAGTCAAGCTACCTTCTCGGACTTGGTGGCTACTATTGAAGTAACCGACTAAGTTCTCAAAACTCCCTAGATCTAAATCGTTACTGAGGCTACATAGTTACCATCGAAATCGAATGGGCTTAAAATCTCCAGCGTGCGAACTGCAAAGCTAATCACTTCATCTTGCGAATACACCTCTGGTAGAGATAGCACAATTCCTCGTTTTGGATGGTCTTGGTGCACGTTCCAGTCCTCCGGAATTTGCATCTCAAAGTCTTTAAGCCTTTCGATGGCCTTTGTACCAACTGGATGAGTAATTCCAATCTGTGCTGGGATAACTTCACCCTTCCTTTCGTAGGATGGAACCCATGTAAATTTAGGAATTACGGGACCTCGACTAGAAAACATTCGCCAAAAGATTGAGCTTTGGTGGACCTCCCCCTCTTCCACCATGGGTTCGAGATGTACCCAGAAATTTTGTTCATTGATGTGATGGTTATCACGGAGCAACATAGTGACTTCATGAAAGTCAGTAGCAGAAAAATGGAAAGTTCGATAACGAATAGCCATAAGGATCAACTTTACGACGAGAGAAGAAACTGGGCCATGATAGCTCTGATTTGTTTCTAATTCTCCCAATATCGTTCTGGGCAGTCGAAATCAACTACCGGTCGGAAGACTCCTCCCCTGACTTGCAATAATGCTAGCCCACCACTTGGATCTTGATGCACAAGGGCTGTCATCAAAGCACATGGGCCGCCTGAGATATTTGGGGAATAAACTGTCCCTTGGATATTTGCCACATTAAAGAATGTTCGAGTATCCAGCTCCTCGCCAATCTGATCTAGTAGATGCATAAGAAAATCTGTACTCCAATAACCTAACGAAATTGCTTGACTGTAAATCAAAGGACCATTGATATTCTGTAAATCTGTTGCGATAAGAGTGGCAGCCTCTCGATACTCCTCTTGAGGGGGAAATTGTGTGAAGACGTAACCTCCTTCAAGCTCCTTGGAAGTTTCATACTCTCTGAGAATGCCTGGGAGATAAGTAACATCATCGACAACCATTCCTGAGAATGCACTAATTAATTGCGCTTTCACCTGAAGGGTTTTCCCTAATCCGATTGATAGCCAAAGCATGTCTGAATCTACATTGCCTATTCCTTCAAGAATGCTCTCGGCTATCCCAGAATTTTGGGTTGGCGGAATTCTTACTACAGCAACAAGATTATCCCCCCACACTTTATTTACTGTTGCCTCCATGGCATCTCCAGCTGCATCTGACGTAGTTACAAGAGTCATCGTTGGCTGCCGTCCATAGAAGATCTTTGAGAGGCGTAACGAACCATCATCAACCGTTGCCCCAGAAATATTTAATGCGTGGCCATTTAGGCAACCATTAAAACCGAATCCCCATTTGTTTGGGTAACAGAACCCCTCAAGAAACCCCCAACCGAAAAATGGAATATTTTGTTCAGCTAGATAGTTCGTGACTGTTCTATCAGCTGCAACCGAAGCCAAAACTATGGCAAACACATCTTGATTAGCCAACGATTGAGCTGCCTCTAACGTCCTCTGTGGATCTCCGCCATCATCAATTACCTGAACAATTTCGATCTCTCTGGCGTTGGTATCATCTTCAGCCTGAACGCGACTAATTCTGGCTTCTACTCCAAGCTCTACATCACTAAACACATCTCCGGTCTTTATTATCCCGATGCGTACTGAAGTATCACTAACTCCCCGTGTAGAAGGGATAACTTCTTCGACTACGATTTTTTCTTGCTCAGTCTCAATTTCATTGCTTGATTCTTGAACTGAAATATCTGACTCTTCCGAAGTTTCCTGACCTATCTCAGGTGGCGCTACAGTAGCTTCGCTTTGGGCCGGAACAGCGGATAAGGAAGGACTATCCGCGCTTGCGCAGGATCCCGTTATGAATAATGCCATGCAACCCAATAACAGTATTACCGAGTTAGTGAATTCTAGTTTCTCTCTTCCCATTCAATTGGTTACGATAGGTCTAAATTGAGCTATTGGAGCATTTCCTCGGAGATTTGTTGATACCCATGAAAAATAAGATGCCTTTTGAAGATTGGTTAGATCAGCATGGAACTGAGAGCAACTCTTTAATTCCTGCCGCAACAGTAATCTTACTTCGGGACTCAAATAGGGGCCTTGAAACATTGATGATGAGACGTAATTCAAATCTCTCTTTTGCTGAAGGTATGTGGGTTTTTCCTGGTGGAAAAGTTGAAGAGGAAGATAAGACCATGGGACAAAACCAGCATGATGCAGCTTTGTCCGCAGCTGTTCGAGAGTGCGAGGAAGAGTCTGGAATGATACTGAATTCTGATGACTTAATTTACTACAGCCACTGGATTCCCCCTGTAGAAGCTCCTCGGAGATTCTCGACATGGTTCTTTATCGCTCCCTCCCCCGAGGGCCAAGTGGTAATCGACGACGGAGAAATAATCGATCATGAATGGTGGAGGCCCGAAGATGCCCTCGCTCGAGCTCATGATAAAAGAATTCAAATTCTTCCACCTACTTGGATTACCTTGTTTGACCTACAGGAATTCTCCTCTGTTAAGATTGCGTTACAAACTATCTCTACCAGAGGCCCAAGAGCTTACGCTACGAAAATTATTCGAACAGATAATGGAATGGCCGCAATTTGGGAAGGTGATAGTGCATATGATAGCGGAGAGGTATCGAGCGAAGGACACCGGCATAGACTTGTAATGGAAGACCCTATTTGGAGGTTTCAACTTGGTGAAAGCACAACGCTTCAAAGTTAATCCGATAAAGTTTGGTAGCGTGATCGATGCATTTAAAGGGAGAACAAGGTGACCTCGGAAACTTTTGATGGATTGGATTCCGGCGAAGTTGCGACACGCAAAAACAATGGACAAACCAATAAAGCCCCAGAAACGACATCTCGATCTCTATCGGAAATAATTTACGCAAACGTGTTCAATCCTGTGAATGCCATAATGTTGGCGCTCTTTGTCTTGATCCTTATAGCTGGCTTTCCTGCCGATGGGCTTTTTGTGGGAGTGGTAATCGGAAATAGCGTAATTGGTGTTGCGCAAGAAGTTTATGCCCGGCGAGAACTGATGAAACTACAGCTGCTGAATGCCCCTAATGTCCTTGTTAGACGAGATGGAAAAGAAAAGGAAATCGACTCTGAAGAGATTGTCTTGGATGATCTACTTATCATAAGTACCGGAGATCAGGTTGTTGTTGATGGAGATGTGATCCAGTCCAACAGTTTAGAAATAGATGAATCTCTCCTAACTGGTGAATCAGACGCGATAGTAAAAGAGACTAACGACGAGCTTCTTTCAGGGAGTTTTGTCAATGCTGGATCTGGAACATACCGAGCTAAGCGTATTGGAGCAGATTCATACGCCAATACCCTAGCGATGGAAGCAAAAAGGTTTGAATTAGTCGATAGTGAATTACGAAATGGTATCAACGCTATCTTACGTGTCTTAATGTTTCTTATACCTCCAGCCGGAGTTTTACTACTCTTTTCGCTATTCGATGCTGAAGACAGATGGCAGGATGCGCTGCAAGGCTCGGTTGCTGCTGCTGTTGCCATGGTCCCAGATGGGCTTGTTCTATTAACTAGCCTCTCCTTTGTCGCCGGTGTGGTCACTATTGCAAAACGCCAAGCATTAGCTAAGGAGTTGGCTACAGTCGAACTTCTAGCCCGAGTTGACACTCTTTGCCTTGACAAGACGGGGACTATCACAACAGGAGAGATAGGGTATGGCGGTTTAGAGATCTTCGCTGGGGTTGAAGAAAGTTTCGTTCTTTTAGCAGTTGGCGCAGTTGCCCATAGTGATCCAAATCCGAACCCAACAATGGCCGCGGTAGCCCAGAGTCATGACTCTCCTCAAGACTGGAAAGCCGTCAATGTAGAACCCTTCAGTTCAGCACGAAAATGGTCATCTGCTGAATTTGAGGGTCGCGGAACTTTCTTCGTTGGTGCACCTGATATCTTAATCGACCAGTCATTCGAAGAAGCCGCAGCGGCAGCTCAAAAACATGCGGAAACTGGTCGAAGAGTGCTGGCTCTTTGCTATAGCGCCCAATCCTACAAGTCAGAGTTACCTAACGACCTGAAACCTCTCTCACTAATCCTCCTTGATGATACAGTCCGAGATGATGCTCCGGAGATACTGAAATTCTTCTCGGATCAGGGCGTTGATTTGAAGGTCATCTCAGGTGACAATACGGCTACTGTGGCTACAGTAGCTGATCGGGCAGGAGTACCAAATGCTCACCTTAACGTTGACGCTCGAACTTTGAGTAATGATTCCGAATTGGCAGAAGCAATTAACCAGTCGACAGTCTTCGGACGTGTAACTCCATATCAGAAAAGATCTATGGTAGCTGCCCTTCAGAATGAAGGACATGTGGTTGCGATGACAGGCGATGGTGTAAACGATGTACTTGCCCTGAAAGATGCAGATATGGGAATCGCAATGGGGAGTGGAAGTTCAGCTTCGCGTGGTGTTGCTCAGCTAGTTCTTTTGGACAATAGATTCTCCACTCTCCCTGAAGTCCTTGCCCAAGGACGTAAAGTTATTAACAATATTGAGAGGGTTGCGAATCTCTTTGTGACGAAAGCTGTATACGCACTTCTCCTAACAGCAATTATTGGGATACAAGGTGTTGAATTTCCGTTCCTCCCACGGCAACTGACATTAATTGGTTCCTTTAGTATCGGACTCCCTGGCCTAGTTCTAGCTCTTGCCCCAAATACGAACCTAGTTCGTCCGGGGTTTTTAAAAAGAGTGATTCGTTTCTCACTTCCTGCTGGAGCTGTAGCTGCATTTTCTGCTTGGGCTGTCTATATTAAATCTCGTGACTGGGCTGGAACGGAGATCAGTATTCGGGAATTGGCCGAGGCTCGGACAGCCGCAACCATAACTCTTCTTTTGATCGGATTGGTAGTTCTAGTAGTAGTATCACGCCCTCTCCGCATGTGGAAGATTGGTTTGGCTTTTGCTATGGCAGGATTACAAGCCTGCATTCTTGCGCTGCCATTTACACGAAATTACTTCGCCTTAGAATGGGTTGACGGAAGAACATGGGGCTGCATTGCCATTGTCGTAGCAATAGCTACACTGCTCATTGCGGTCATTCCGTACCTCGTGCCAGGTATTTTACCTCCAAGAGAAAGCGAAGAGAGTCCCAAAAATGAGGGTGTTGGTTCCCCAAGCTGACCTATCATACCTATACGCATAGAAGACAAAGGATATCCAATGACATCGGATCTTAACGCTGAGAAACTATCTGCATTCGGGAAAAAAATTGGTGGCATTTTAAACGGCGCTTCAGCAGCATTAATGGTTAGTATCGGCCACAAGGTGCGCCTGTTCGACGTTATGTCAGAAATCGGACCTTGTTCAAGCGAAAAACTAGCTGAATTTTCGAAGCTTAATGAACGATATGTCCGCGAATGGCTCGCTGCCATGACGACTGCAGAAATTATCTCATACGACGCTTTTAGAGATCTCTACATTCTCCCCAAGGAGCACGCTGCAATGCTTACGAGGTCAGCAGGGCCGAGAAACCAATCTCTATACATGCAATACATCCCATTACTTGCCAAAGTAGAAGACCAGATCGTGGAGTGCTTTCGATCTGGGGGCGGAGTTCCATACAGCGAATACACTACATTCCACGCAGTGATGGCGGAGGCTAGCGCAGCCCGCTTCGATAGCCTCCTAATTCATTCCGTACTCCCAATAGTTCCAAACATTGAGGAACGTCTGGAGAGCGGCATTAGCGTTGCCGACATCGGGTGTGGATCGGGGCATGCAATAAATGTAATGGCTCAGGCTTTTCCTAACAGCACCTTTACAGGAATAGATTTTTCGTCGGAAGCTATTAGCGTTGCGCGAGAAGAAGCACAGCATCTCAATTTAGGCAATGTTGAATTCCTAGAACAAGATGCGGCTAATCTTCAATTGAATGAAGCCTTCGATTTCATAACGACTTTTGATGCTGTTCATGATCAAGCACATCCTCGAAAGATGGTCAGCGGGATTTATGCAAGCTTAAAACCTGGAGGCTACTGGTTATGTGCTGATCTTTGCGCCTCTAGCCACTTGGGAGAGAATCTTGACCACCCGATTGGAACATTTGGGTACACCGTCTCCTGCATGCATTGCATGTCAGTGTCCTTGGCATACGAGGGGGAAGGCCTCGGAGCCATGTGGGGAGCACAAAAGGCTCGGGAAATATTTACTGATGCAGGTTTCAAGGTTGAGGAAGTTACGCGTGTAGATGGAGATGCCGGAAATAACTATTACCTCTGCAGCCGTCAGAATTAACAAAGGTTCCGCGCTCTAGTTTTTACAACTATTTCGAAATTGACCGACAAATGTGCCATGAAGGATTTTCTTTATTTAGCTTGGCCAGTTGATCGCCTGTATTTCGCTATAGGCTTCGAGGCCCCACTTCCCCCTGTCGCGACCAACTCCGGACATTTTGAATCCACCAAAAGGGGCATACATATGCGGCGCAATACTATTAAGCGCAACATTTCCGCTTTCTAATTGCTCTCCTATTTCGTAAGCTCTTGTCGTATTACCTGCATAGACGTAGCTAAATAACCCGTAATCACTCTCATTAGCCAATTCAATTGCATGGCCATCTCCGTCGTGGGGCATAATAACAACAACCGGACCAAATGCTTCTTCCTGAACTACATGCATTTCTGGGGTGCACCCTGCAAGCAAAGTTGGCGCAATAAAGAACCCATCTCTTTCAGGTCTCTCTCCCCCCACTACAACTTCAGCCCCATCATCTATTCCAGATTGGATAAAGGCTTCAACGCGATCGCGATGAGTCTCTGTTATTACTGGCCCAACGAGAGTGCTTTCCTCACGTGCATCACCCAAAGTCATGAATTCAGAAACTGCTGTTAGCGCTTCTATGGTCGGTTCGTATATTTCTCTATGGCAAATCACTCGCGTGGGAGCAGTACAAATTTGTCCACTGTGAAAACCCCACACACTAGCTATTCCGCCGACTGCTGCTTGCACATCGCAATCTTCAGTCATGATCAGAGCACCTTTTCCGCCTAGCTCCATAAGAAGCCGTTTCATCGTCTTCCCTCCAGCTTCCATGATCTTTGCGCCCACCTGAGAGCTTCCTGTAAAGGAGATCATATTGACATCCTTTGAATCAACAAGTGCGGCCCCAACTTCTGGGCTTGAACCAACAATTACGTTCACTACACCGGGAGGAAAGACTTCATTTAGAACTTCGCCTAATTTGATAATCGCCAAGGGGTCTTGTGGCGCAGGTTTTATTATGACTGTATTTCCCATAGCTAATGCTGGAGCAATTTTCCCTGCCACATTCACGAGCGGAAAGTTGTAAGGAGTGATACACGCAACTACACCTGCTGGTTGGCGAAGAACATTTCCAGTTATAAGAGACTCAGGGGCTAAAGCGCTAGCAGCAGAATAGAGAGGTGGTAGCGGATGATTCATTTCGAATGGTTTGGAATAATATCGAAACCGATCTACAAAGGCACCTGCGACCTGCATTGTTCGAGCGACTTTTATAGTTGCCCCTGTTTCAGCTTGAACAAGATCAACCCAACCTTCACATTGTGACTCAAGGGCATCTGCTGCTTTTCCAATATACTCACACCGCTGATCCATGGAGAGCGCCCTCCATGAGCTAAGAGCTTCTTTCGCCGCAGCCGCAGCTGCTAATGCATGCTCAACGGTTGCTTCGGGAGCACGTCCTATAATTTCAGTCGTATTAGGATCGACAATGTCATAATGGTCCGTTGTGGAAATATGCTCTCCACCGATAAGAATTCTCCAGTCTTCGTCAACATGAACTTTGTTCACTGTGTTCTCCTATCTTTAAGCTAATTAACCTTAGCGGTCTCATTGAGAATACAACCTTAGATGAACTAACGTATCGTTATGAAGGGGAGGTAGCAATGTTTGATCTACTTATCAAAGGCGCTCAAGTTATTGATGGCACTGGGAAAACCCGATTCACCGGTGATGTTGGAGTCGTTGGAGATCGAATTCAAGATATAGGAAGCTTGAATGGTGCAACAGCGGCCGAAATTATCGAAGCGGAGGGGAAAGTACTTACGCCAGGATTTGTGGACGTTCATACTCACCTTGATGCACAGATTTTTTGGGATAAAACCCTTTCCCCATCACCTCTTCATGGCGTTACTACGGTTATTGGAGGAAATTGCGGATTTACAATCGCCCCGTTGGGAGACGACCCTGAAGTGGGCGAATACCTAATGCGTATGCTTTCGCGTGTTGAAGGGATGCCTCTCCAATGCCTTCAAGAAGGGGTTCCATGGAATTGGAAATCTACGAGTGAATACTTCGATGCGATCGGTGATAATTTGTCCATCAACGCTGGATTCAAGATCGGCCATAGCGCCTTACGGCGAGTAGTTATGGGAACTGCTTCAACTGACCGGGAAAGCTCACCGGAGGAGCTAATAGCGATGCAGGAACTCCTTAGAGAAGGTCTCGAAGCTGGGGGTATTGGTTTTTCGTCATCATGGTCCAGAACGCATAATGACCCATTCGGAAAGAAAGTTCCGAGTCGCTATGCCAGTCGTGAAGAAATGATCGCGCTTTGCAGCGTTCTTTCTGAATTTGAAGGAACCTCGTTGGAGTTCATACCCTCACTTGGCCCATTTGAACCTTGGGCGATGGAACTAATGAGCGACATGTCTGTTGCAGCGAATAGTCCCTTAAATTGGAATGTTCTCAATATCAACGCGCGCACTCTTGAAGCTGGGAAAGCCAAACTAGAAGCAGGAGATGTTGCATCAGCTCATGGAGGGAAGGTAGTCGCACTCACTGTCCCAATGACTTTAGCCCTTCACTTAAACTTTTTGGGCGGTTTCGTTCTAGACGCTCTCCCAGAATGGGAAAATTTCATTCTTTTGCCTAAGGAAGACAAACTAGCAGCCCTTCGTGACCCTGATACACGAAAAGCGCTGGATGAAAACGCTCAACAGGACGGACCTCTCCGCAATGTGGCCCATTGGGGTGCGAAGACGATCTTCCATACCAAAGCACCAGAAAATGCTGATTACGTTGGGAAAACTGTTTATGAAATTTCTGAAACCACTGGGAAAAACCCTTGGGATACGTTGGTAGATATTGCCATAGCCGACGACTTGGAAACATCGTTCGGCAATCCGGTAAATGACGAACCCGACACTGATTGGGAAGCGCGCGTGGAAGTCTGGAGAGACTCCCGAGCTGTAATTGGAGCTTCAGACGCTGGAGCGCACCTCGACCTCTTTCTAAGCTCGAATTACTCTACGTACATGCTTGGAGAAGCCGTTCGTAAACGTTCTCTGTTACCACTAGAGGAGGCCATCCATCTTCTAACTGAAGTTCCGGCGGATCTTTATGGGCTACGAGATAGGGGAACTTTAAAGAAGGGTTCATTTGCTGACATGGTTATTCTGGATGAGTCAACCATAGGGTCGAATCCAATAACTATCCGAAATGACCTACCATTGGGAGCCCAACGATTATTCGCAGATGCAACAGGAATCGAAAGTGTATTCTGCAATGGTAAGGAAATAGTGCATCGAGGAAATTTCACGAATGCTCGACCAGGAAATCTCCTTAGGTCTGGAACGCATACTGAGAATCCCTCTCTTGATTGATTTCTTTAATCTCACTTTCACATCATCTTGACTCAGAGAGTATTCTTCAAGTTACACAAAATTAGGAGAGAAGAATGGCTGAACCCGTAATTGTCGCAACTGCACGGACCCCAATAGGTCGCGCTGCCAAGGGAAGTCTTGTAGATGTTAGGCCCGATGACATGTCCGCTTTCATCGTGAAAGACGTTCTAGATAAAGTCGAAGGGCTCGACCCCGCTCAGGTGGAGGATATTATTTGGGGAATTGGCCAGCCCGGAGGAGAGGGCGGTTTCAATATTGGCCGAATCATTGCTGTGATGAATGACATGGAAGTTCCAGGTGTGACCGTTAATCGCTATTGCTCCTCTTCATTACAAACAATACGAATGGCTGCGCATGCTATTAAAGCTGATGAAGGTGATTGTTTCGTTGCTGGTGGCGTTGAGACAGTTAGCCGCTATTTGCATGGAGCAGCTGATACTGGATCACATAATGAGAAATTCACAGGTGCGGAACAGCGAAGCGCTGATCGCACTGCCGGCGATGGCGGAAACTGGAGTGCCGCTGATGGTTTGCCTGACGTCTATATTGCGATGGGTCAAACAGCTGAGAATGTTGCTGAACATTTAGGCATATCGCGCGAGCGACAAGATGAATTTGGCGTTCGCTCACAAAATAGGGCTGAAGAAGCGATGAAACGGGGATTCTTCGAGCAGGAGATAACCCCCTATGAACTCTCTGATGGCTCAATAGTCTCGAAAGATGATGGCATCCGTGAGGGGACTACTCTTGAGGGAGTTTCACAGCTAAACCCTGTCTTTCGGCCAAATGGAACAATAACTGCTGGAAATGCATGTCCATTGAACGATGGAGCTTCAGCTGTTGTCGTGATGAGTGATACTCGAGCTAAAGAATTAGGCATTCAGCCGCTCGCCCGAATAGTAGCCAGTGGAGTATCTGCATTGAATCCTGAAATTATGGGACTTGGACCAATAGAAGCTTGTCGACAGGTACTCGATCGAGCAGGTATGCAGATAAGCGATATCGACCTTGTCGAAATAAACGAAGCTTTTGCGGTACAGGTGCTTGGTTCAGCTGATGCACTTGGAATCGATATTGAAGAGCAACTAAATATTAACGGTGGTGCTATCGCCTTAGGCCATCCCTTTGGAATGACTGGCTCTCGAATTATGACAACGCTAATCAACAGTCTTCAGGATTCTGACAAACAATTTGGTCTAGAAACTATGTGTGTCGGCGGTGGTCAAGGCATGGCTATGATCATCGAAAGACTTAGCTAACCGAGAAGAAATTCATGAACCGGCTAGATGGAAAAGTAGCAATAGTAACAGGCGGGGGTAACGGCGTTGGAAGAGAACATGCCCTACTACTCGCCTCAGAAGGGGCGAAGGTTGTTGTAAACGACCTAGGAGAAGATGCTGAATCTACCGCTGGCGAGATTAATAATTCTGGCGGTATAGCAATAGGCGTTCAAGGGAATGTCGCTGAATGGGAGACTGGAGAGAGGCTAGTTTCCGCAGCGATAGAGTCGTTTGGGGACTTACATATTCTGGTAAACAATGCTGGCATGCTTCGTGACGCCATGAGTTTCTCAATGAACGAAAAGCAGTTTGATGAAGTAATAGCTGTGCACCTAAAGGGACATTTTGTTTGCGCTCGAGCAGCAGCAGTTTATTGGAGGGAAGAAGCAAAATCTGGTAAAGAATCTCCAAGAAGGATTATCCATACAAGTAGCGAATCTGGTTTATTCGGAGGCCCTGGCCAATCAAATTATGCTTCTGCAAAAGGAGGGATACTAACCTTGTCTATAACTCTTGGAAGAGAGCTATCCAAATACGGAGTAACCACTAACGTAGTGGCTCCAAGAGCAAGAACAGGATTAACGGACTATATCAAGTCCATGGCAGCTCCAGAGGACCCAGAGGAGTTTGATATCTACGATCCTGCCAACGTTTCCCCATTCGTTGTTTGGCTGTGTACCGATGAAGCTAAAGAAATCAATGGGCAGGCATTTATTGTTGGCGGAAGCGGAATTTGGTGGATGCGGAACTGGTCACATCAAAACAGTGTGAAACTAGATGCAGAAAGATGGACCTTAGCTGCCATTGATAACCATCGCGATCTCTTGTTTGGAGAGATGGAAACAGGCTTACCAAAATTTGAAGCCCCGCCGTTTTCATAAAAGGCTAGAGCTTGATGCCCTTTTATTCGGGGTTTTCTCTGGATGAATTTTCTTGAGTTAGTCCTTGCAATGCTGCAAGGGCAACTAGGTTACTGTCTTCGCAATCCAGCTCTCCGGGGCGGCTAGGATACGAGCGTTTCCACACACCATCCTGAAGCGTAACTATCACAAAACAAGGTGACGGGATTCTTTCGGAGGGGTTTGAGACTCCATGTAGGCCATTCGCATCCCAAAAGTTAATTGTTTTTGCTGCTTCAATAACCGCTTCCCTAGTCAAGCTGTCTGGGTCGTACGCGGCGGAATCTAGACCTACAGCACGTGATACTGCCTCTTGGAAAAGAAGCCCTGCACTCCAAGCGGCAACTCCGGCAGCTGAGGTCACTCCTTCCGAACCGTGGGTTGAGAGAAGGTAGAACAAATATCGTAGAAGTTCATCGCTAAGTTCAGCTTCTTCGATTGGGAGATATGGAAGCCATACAGATACCCCCTCACCAAACTCACCAGCTGCGGAAACCCACCTCTGACTGTAACAATTTTGTCCACAGTCAATAAAATCGAAACGGAAATCTGGGTCGATTTCATTGATTGCTTCTAGGAACGAAAGAAGTTGGTTACCGCCGTTTCTCCAGGTTAAGGATCGTGCATCCGACTCGATGAGAGATTCAGCCTCAAGTAAAAAGTCAGTTTCGAAATTATAAATGGGGCTATGAATAAACCTATATCCTGTTGCCGTAGCAGCTTCAATAGTCTGATTTCCCCCTAGAACTAATGGAGAAAGTTCCGGAAACAGGGTCGCTGCACGTTTTACGGCATTTGGATTTTCACGTGAGAAATATGCTGCCCAGCCAGCGTTCGTTACCCGAGAATATGCAGGATTAGATACGAACGTTATTTCGGAGTTGAGGCGCTGAGGCGAGTATATAAATGCTGGGAAGTCTGGCAGATTGCATTCGGGTGAGGAGAGAAGGGGTAGCCCTTCAGAATCGTTAATTGAGGACGATCCAATCAGAGCAAAATAATCACCATCACATACCTGCTTAATTGCTTCAGCATGCCTTGATACTGCTGAGTCTACCCTTTCAACTACTACTGTTCGACCTGCAAGCTTTGTAGTTTGGTTAATGGCAGCAGCCCAAGCTTCAACAGCCTGCCAAATACTCTCAGATTCCCCATCATTAATTGAGATATTTTCTCCGTCAGCGATAACAGCGATTCGCATAACATCACTAGTCAGCCCAGGTTCAGTTGATACTTCTTCTATCGGCTCAGGAGAAGAAGTATCAACTGGGGTTGGAGTAGGTGCTACTGGAGTGACAGTTGGTGGCGGAGAAACTGTCGGGAATATTGGGTCAGAGCAGGCACTAGCTGTAAGGAACAATGCAGCTAGCACGACTAAAAGCTTAGAGCGTAAAATATTCGCCATACATCAAGACTAATGCGGAGTTCTCCAATAGTTATGCAGGTTTAGATTTCTTATTACTTTCATTCTCTATAGAGTCGATACTCAACATCTTCATAGTAAGCATTGATATGACCCGAGATTTAACTATGGTGAATAAGTGCCAAATCCTGATGCTTTTCCGCTTCCGAAAGCTTTTCTAGCGCTCAGCCAAAAGCAATTCCGGCGTTTTTACATTGGTTCCATTGCTTCGCAACTCGGATTCTGGTTTTCTCATATCTCCTATCAGGCGCTAATGGCAGATCTTACCGATGATGAATTATGGGTATCAATGCTCTTCGTGGTGACATTCACTCCGGTTCTAATATTGGGACCATTTGGAGGACTTTTAGCGGACAGGCTCGATAGAAAGAAGCTTTTGCTAGCGACATATGCAGCCCTTATGGGTGTTTCAGCGCTTCAGGTAATTTTGGTTGTCAGTAACGCTATCTCACCTGTGATTTTGCTGGTGACTTCTTTCATCGTGGGACTAATTATGGCTCTGCTTGCTCCAGTAGTGCAGGCGGTAACTGCAAACACTGTTCAAAGCCAGTATCTCCCGAGTGCTATTTCTCTTCAAGCTATGGCGTCAAATGCAAGTAGAGTGCTCGGTCCTGCGCTTGCTGCACCTTTAGTTAGTAACAATCTCTTCGAAATATCTTGGTCCCTGTATGGAATCTGCGCAGGGTTAGCGCTTGTTGCTGCAGCTGGAATTACCTTATTTCCGTATCAACCAGATCAGGACAGCGTCCCAATACTTCAGCGCCTACTCGATGGTGTTCTCCATGCACGTGAAAAGAAACCTGCCGGTAGCGCTCTAATCCTCGTCGGAGTGATGTCTATCTTCGGCGTATCACACGTAGTCCTATCTCCTGCCTTCACAAGTGATGCTCTTGGTAGACCAGCAAGTGATTTTGCTTGGCTAGGGGCATCTACTGGATTCGGTGCACTTATCGGAGCTCTAGCAGCTGGGAGTTTTACCCAGCAGGCGACTCTTCGGAGAGGTGCTATTCTTGCGATCCCTTACTGCTTATTGCTGGCAGGATTTTCCAGAGTAACCGATTTCACTGTTGCTGTTGTTATCCAAATCCTTGTTGGGTTTTTCTACATTGCTTCATTTACTACACTCCAGGTGGTCGTTCAAGAAGTTGTTACCGAAAATTTTAGAGGTCGTGTAATGTCCCTGTTTAATATCGCATGGGCAGGACTAGTACCAATTGGTAGCTTACTGATGGGTCTCCTTGCCAGCGATACTGGGTTTGGGCTTGGATCAGCAGATACGATCGGATTAACTTCACTGATCTGTGTCGGGTATGTCATTTCAGTAGTTTGCTGGACTACTTTAAGAAACACTCGTAACGATAACCAAACGTAATTTGACTAGCCCCTTGGGGATAGAACCCAGCTTTTTCTAGTTAAACCATTTGTACGGCTGTTTTCCTGCAACTTTGAAGTAAATAACCATATTTACAACATGTGTCAGCAATAGAACAAAGCCGATTAGTATGGCCCATCCGAATTGATCATAATTGTTATGGGCTTTACAGAGATATAAAACCCCTGCAACTACAGCAGTCCAAATTGCCATCCCAAAAATTCCTTGTAATGTCTTCATCGCTTTCCCTTTCTTTTTTTTGACCTAGGTTTAATAAGTACGTGGATATCTGACTTGAGTGTGCTCTGGCATGCCAGAATGTATCCTTCTTCGATTTCTTCAGGTGTCAAGACATACCCGAAATTGAGTTGAGGTTTAATGTCTCCTGAAAGAAGAATGGCTTTGCATGTTCCGCAGCTTCCGACTTTACATCTATGCGGCCATTCCACCCCCTGGCCTAGGGCAGAAGATAGTAGCCGATCTCCCCTTTCAACCCTTATTTCGATTTCCAGAGGGTCAATCCTCGCAACGCTGGTAGTAGGTGCTTTCTTAAACACATTTAACATGGCTTTCTGCTTTCAGTTTACGATGGGGGTCTAATCTGAAAGTTGGAGACTCAAATCTCCATTGCCAGAGAATCTTGCGGCTATTTTCCTTTCCGCATTTGTTGCATAGTTCTTATCCCAATTATCTAAATGTTGCTGAACGAACTTTCTAAATAACGGCGGGATAAGGGCGTAGACAAAGAGCTCAAAATAACCAATCCCATAGTTTGGCCCCTGAACATCATCCAGCTCCCAAAAGTAGGTTTCCCCACGAACATGGTGATCGCACTGACGGCCTATCTCTATGAAAAACCAGCTGGTAAATATGTTGTCATTATCCCATGAGTGTCTGTGCTCCACGGGTTTTCCGTGCTCGCGTATAAGCCCGTAATGCCCCATGAAATTTAGAGCCTCTAGTAAAAAGTTTGATACTCCCCAGACAATAAGAATTGCAGCAACCCCATAGAGGCCCCCAACCCATACAAACAGGACGAGAGATGGGAGGCTGAAGAGGTACCCAATAATCCATCTATTATCGATATTTAGAAGGGGTTTTTTCTGTATTTTAGCTTTCTGAGCTTCCATGTCATATGAGTAGTTTGATTGACCCATGTGGGAGTGCCAGGCATGTGCGTATACATTTCGACCTCGGGGTGCGGTAGCTGGGTCATCTTCATGACCTAGGTCAAGATGATGGTTGTAAACATGGGCGTAGGTGAAATGGGACGCTCCGCTTAGAGCCATAATCAAACGGGAGACAAAGAATCCCTCTTTTTTATTATGGGAAAGCTCATGGCCATAAATAATTCCAAGGCCTGCCCACAACGCCGCCGAAAGTGTTGCACCAATAAGATTTGATAAAGAAATAGCGCTAGTCGCATTGGTCGTATATTGATGTATTTGCCATGCCAGAGCGATTTGAAAAATAATAAAGACGGGAAGCATAAGATACATAATTGCGTATTGAAATTTTTTGCTTCCGTATGAAGTTCCATCTGGCGCAAATTCTGCACGATGGTGAATATTTCTTGTAAGAGTGTCAGCAACAGTGTTTAAGCCGAAGAGAATTACCCCCGTCCATGCGAACACATCTCCTAATAAAATCCCAATAATAGTCAGAGCTGACATCAATGGAACGATTAAATACCGTACATTCACAAAGAATGTTTTCATTTTGAACCTCCTAGTTCATATTTAGGTCTAATACGCCCTAGGAGTGACCTCATCCCCGTTTTAGCTCCTTGTTTAAAATCGCGGCAAGCAGGCAAATCACGATTGGTGCTGGGGCAGCATTTCGCTACCCCAGCAGGTCTTAAATATGGTCAATTATTTCGCAGCGGCAAAGCCTTTCTCCAAATCGGAAATTATGTCATCAATATGTTCAATGCCTACCGATAGACGGATGAGCCCAGGATAAACCCCTGTATCCGCCTGCTCTTCTTCGGTGAGCTGACTGTGCGTGGTCGAAGCTGGATGAATAACCAAGCTTCGTACGTCTCCTATGTTGGCAACATGACTGTGGAGCTCTAGTCCTTCAACAAACTTTCTTCCGGCTTCCAAACCACCCTTAATATTGAAAGCGGGAATAGCACCATACCCTTTCCCTCCGGTAAGCTCATTTGCCCGTGAATGCCACTGACTGCTTTCTAATCCAGCATATGCAACTGATTCGACTTGATCATGCCCGTCAAGGTATCGAGCAACAGCCAAGGCGTTACTGCAATGGCGCTCCATACGAAGGCTAAGAGTCTCTAATCCCTGAAGGAACAAGAAGGAGTTAAACGGTGTCGTTGATGCGCCGAGATCCCGAAGCATCTGAACACGTGCTTTAATGATGTAGCTTCCGTGACCTAAGGCAGGCCAGTAAGCTAACCCTCCATAACTTGGGTCAGGTTCAGTCATATTGGGGAATTTTCCACTTTCCCCCCAATCGAAGCTTCCTCCGTCAACAATGAGACCACCTATTGAAGTACCGTGTCCGCCGATGTACTTGGTAGCAGAATGGACGACGATATCTGCTCCGTGTTCAAAAGGTCGAACAAGGTAAGGTGTCGCCGCCGTATTATCTACCATCAGTGGTACACCATTTTTATGGGCAATTTCACTAACCCCACTAACGTCAAGCCAGTTATTTTTAGGATTCGGGTTCATTTCTCCATAAAAAAGCTTGGTGTTACCCTGAACAGCAGCTTGCCAAGCATCTAAGTCATCTGGGTCTTCAACAAAAGTCACTTCAATCCCAAATTTTGGCAAAGTGTAATGGAAAAGGTTATAGGTACCGCCATAGAGCGATGCGCCTGTGACCAAATGATCACCTGACTCTAGAATTGTTAGAATTCCTAACGTCTCCGCAGCCTGTCCAGATGCTACTGCGAGAGCCCCCGGTATTCCGACAGCTGTTTCAGTGGCTCCCTCCAATGCGGCTACGCGCGCTTCGAATACACCTTGTGTAGGATTCATGATCCGGGTATAGATGTTTCCCATTTCTGCGAGCGCAAACAGATTTGCTGCATGTTCAGTGCTGTTAAACGTAAACGATGTTGTTTGGTATATCGGAACAGCTCTCGCATTCGTTGCTGCATCCGGTTCTTGTCCAGCATGTATCTGCTGTGTTTCGAACTGCCAATCACTCATGATTTCCCTCCTGGTTGGAGGAGACCCTTCCGCTTTGACGCTTCCGCTTAGAATTTGTCTGGGACAATTACTTGCGCTTTAGCACCACATCCCCGAATTAACGGGAAAGCACCTTGGGTGTCCGTCCTAGGTTGCCGAGTCCATTATTATGAACCACTCTTAATGTTCCTTTGATTCAATCAGAAAAGAGCAGAGATCACAACCTGAGCGATCAATTATTTAAAGATCTATTAACCTTGCCCGCCGCTTGAATCTTTCACGCTTTGCTTCCCCGAAGAGATCCAAGGCATCATGGAGCGGAGTTCTTTGCCGATTTGTTCTATAGGGAGTTCATGTCCTGCTGCTTCTAGTCTTAGAAAGTTCTCGCGCCCACCACGTGATTCAGCTACCCATTCTTCAGCAAACTTTCCACTTTGAATTTCATCAAGAATGGTTTGCATAGTTGCTCGAACATGGTCATCTATGACACGAGGTCCTCTAGTAAGGTCTCCGTATTCTGCCGTGTCAGAAACGCTGTATCGCATTCCAGCTATCCCCTCTTCGTACATTAAATCAACAATAAGCTTTAGTTCGTGAAGGCATTCGAAGTAAGCGATTTCAGGCTGGTAACCGGCTGATACAAGCGTATCGAATCCGCTCCGGACTAATTCGGTAATCCCCCCGCAGAGAACAACCTGTTCTCCGAATAGATCCGTTTCGCATTCTTCAGTGAAAGTAGTTTCTATCACTCCAGCTCGTGCTCCTCCAATGGCATCAGCGTATGCTAGAGCAAATTCCTTTGCTGATCCGGATGCATCGTTTTCTACTGCTATGAGACACGGAACTCCTCCGCCTTCGACATATGTCCTTCGCACTAGGTGACCTGGCCCTTTGGGTGCGACCATAACCACGTCAACGTTGCTGGGAGGTTGAATAAGATCAAATCGAATGTTAAACCCATGGGAGAACATCACAATGTCTCCGGCTTCTAAGTTTGGCCCAATGTGGGCATCATAGATATCGGCTTGTTCAGTGTCTGGTAAAAGAATCATGACGGCATTTGCCCAGGCGGAAGCTTCAGCGATATTCATGACTGTTAGCCCTGCTTCTTCTGCTTTAGCCACAGAAGAAGATTCTGGCCGAAGACCAACACAGACCTCCACTCCAGATTCCTTTAGGTTTAGTGCGTGGGCGTGCCCCTGCGACCCATAGCCAAGTACTGCTACTTTTTTCCCATCGATATAAGACCTATCAGCGTCTGCTTCATAGTAAATACTTGCCATGAATTTCTCCTTAATCTTGATTTAACGTTACCCGTATATTCGTCTGTTAGCCCCATACGAGTGGGCTAATACTTATTTAACTGCTGCTGATGCTCGCAAGCGCGATTGTTCCAGTTCGTTGGATTTCTATAATCCCGAATTCTTCCAGTGAAGCTTCGAATTTATCTACCTGATCTACATCCCCAGAGAGTGAAACCATAATTTTCTGAGGGCCTACGTTCAATATATTTGCTTCATAGTTTTCTATGATCTTCATAATTCGATCTTCTTGGCCATCATTGACTTGAACTGTTGCGAGAAGGAGTTCACGGGCAACTGACTCTGTCGGTGCTAATTCTTGAATTTCAACAACATTTATCAATTTATCCAGTTGCTTCACAACCTGTTCAAGAGGGGCTGATTCTGCATCGACTACAATCGTTAGCCTACTGAAGAGAGTGTTCTCTGTGGGCGCAACTGCGAGAGAAACTATGTTAAATCCTCGTCGCGCAAATAATCCTGCTACTCGAGCAAGTACTCCTGGTTTGTTCTCTACACGAACAACGAGAGTGTGCGAAAGAGTAACAGGAGTCATGATGGTTCCTGAGATGGGTGGACGATAACATCACTGTTTGATTTTCCTGCAGGGACCATCGGATAAACGTTCTCTGAGGCCTCAGTTCGGAAATCTATAACAACCGGACGATCATCTATTTCGTTTGCCTGCTCGATTGCTGGCTGAACTTCTTCTGGGGTTTCGACTCGTATCCCTACACATCCCATCGCCTCTGCAAGTAACTTGTAATCTGGGAGGTCGGGCTGGAGGTGAACCTCGCTATACCTTTCGTCATAGAAGAGTTCTTGCCATTGTCGGACCATCCCAAGGTACCCGTTGTTAAGGATGGCAATTTTGACAGGTAAGTTCTCTATTCGCGCAGTTACGAGTTCTTGGTTAGTCATTTGGAAACAGCCATCTCCATCGATTGCCCAGACCATCCGGTCGGGAACCCCAGCTTTTGCGCCAATAGCTGCAGGAACAGCAAATCCCATTGTTCCTAAACCACCAGAGTTGATCCATGTATACGGGTGGTTAAAGTGCCAAAATTGACTTGCCCACATTTGGTGCTGCCCAACTCCAGATGTAACGATTGTGTCATCAGGGGTTAAATCTCGGAGCTGTTCGATCACATATTGTGGTTTGAGGCCTTCTCCTAATTCCCACTCATCATAGACAAGTGGAAACCGCTCTTTCCATCCGCTAATTGTTGATTTCCATTCGCTGCGATCTGGGTGCTGCTTTGTCTGTTGAAGTTGATTAAGAGCGGCAATCAATTCATTGATTGTTTTCCCGACATCACCTTGTATTG
>CETH01157010.1_pt1 | contig 23149 bp, 20 predicted proteins | sample 361461 | NCBI WGS metagenome assembly CETH01 (sample SAMEA2622695, study PRJEB7988) | marine metagenome | isolation source: saline water (ENVO:00002010), including
GCCCTGTCACGGCAGAGGTCGCGGGTTCGAATCCCGTCTCTCGCGCCATTTTATTAATTTTTTAATTTTGTATCTTTAATTGTTACAATTGAATATTTTACTATATATATTAATAAATCTATTATTGAGAACATAACACAGTGACATCTTATTTAGCAGAGTATCTTCCCATATTACTTTTCTTACTCATTGGTTTTGCTATGGCTATTGGTATGACTGCTATATCTTTTTTAGTAGGACCATCAAAGCCTGATTCTGAAAAATTATCTGCATATGAATGTGGTTTTGAGGCATTTGATGATGCTAGAGGTCGTTTTGATGTTAGATTTTATTTAGTAGCAATTCTTTTTATTATTTTTGATTTAGAGGTGGCATTTCTTTTTCCTTGGGCAGTAACTCTAGGCAAAATAGGGATATTTGGTTTTTGGTCAATGATGATTTTCTTACTAGTGCTTACGATTGGTTTTATATATGAATGGAAAAAAGGAGCTTTAGAGTGGGAGTGAACGAATTTCAAAAAATAGAAGAAGTTCAAAAAGATGTAAAGGAAAAAGGTTTTCTACTTGCTAAATATGAAGATCTATTAACTTGGGCCCGAACAGGTTCGTTGTGGCCTATGACATTTGGTTTAGCTTGTTGTGGAGTTGAAATGATGCATACTTATATGGCAAGATATGATTTAGATAGATATGGGGTTATACCAAGAGGAAGTCCTCGTCAATCAGATGTAATGATAGTAGCTGGAACTTTAACAAACAAAATGGCTCCCGCCTTAAGAAAAGTATATGATCAGATGCCAGAACCTAGATGGGTGATATCAATGGGGTCATGTGCAAATGGAGGAGGATATTATCATTATTCATACTCAGTAGTAAGAGGATGTGATAGAATTGTACCAGTTGATATTTACGTACCAGGCTGCCCACCTACCGCTGAAGCTTTAGTTTATGGAATATTACAATTACAAAAAAAAATAAAAAGACAAAATAAGTTTGTAAGATAATATAATGCTTCAAGAATTAAAAAAAATTTTAAATGATAAAGAAATATTTATAAAAAAAAATTATATTGAATTAGTAATAAAAAACAAAAAAGATATTTTAAGTATTTTTACAGATCTAAAGCAAAATAAATTACTTTTGTTTGATCAATTGATTGACATAACAGCAATCGATCACCCTTCGCAGAATTTAAGATTTGAATTAATATATATACTTTTAAGTATGACCAAAAATAAAAGATTGATTCTTAAAACTAATTTAAAGGAAGGGGATGGTATTGATTCTATATCTAAAATTTATAAATCTGCAAATTGGTATGAAAGAGAATGCTATGATTTGTTTGGCATAGAATTTTTTAATCATCCTGATTTAAGAAGAATAATGACAGATTATAATTTTGAAGGTCATCCTTTGAGAAAAGATTTTCCTTTAACAGGGCATACTGAGGTAAGATATGATGAATTAGCAAAAAAAGTTATATATGAGCCAGTAAAATTAAGTCAAGAATATAGAAATTTTGATTACACTTCTCCTTGGGAAGGTATTCCAAATTCATTAATAAGAGATGAAAAGTCTAAAGAGAAAAACGATGAATGAAATAGAAGTAAACACAACTACAATTAATTTTGGCCCTCAACATCCTGCAGCTCATGGGGTTTTAAGACTAGTAGTTGAATTGAATGGAGAAATAGTAGAAAGAGCTGAACCACATGTAGGATTATTGCACAGAGGAACAGAAAAACTTATTGAGCATAAAACATATTTACAAGCTGTTCCTTACTTTGATAGACTTGATTATGTTTCACCAATGTGCCAAGAGCATGCCTTTGCCCTGGCAACTGAAAATTTATTAGGAATTGAAATTCCTCAAAGAGCCAAATATATTAGGGTAATTTTTTCTGAAATCACAAGAATATTAAATCATTTATTGAATATACCTGCTTATGCAGCTGATATAGGAGCCGTAACACCTTTTTTGTGGTGTTTTGAGGAACGCGAAAAGCTTTTAGAGTTTCACGAAGCAGTTTCTGGAGCAAGATTTCATGCTGCATATTTTAGGCCGGGTGGAGTACATCAGGATTTTCCAAAAGGAATGGAAGAAAAATTATACTCACATTTTGACTCATTACCAAAGTTCATTGATGATCTTGAAGAACTATTAACAAATAATAGAATTTTAAGACAAAGATCTGTTGATATAGGAGTGATATCAAAAAATGAAGCAATTGAATGGGGTTGCACAGGTCCTGTGTTAAGAAGTGCTGGTGTAGCGTGGGACTTAAGGAGATCTCAACCATACGATGCATATGATAAAGTTGATTTTGAAATACCAGTTGGGAAAAAAGGTGACTGTTTCGATAGATATCTTATTCGAATTGAAGAGATGAGACAGAGTATTCTAATTATAAAACAATGCCTAGATAAAATGCAGCCTGGAGAGATTGCAATAAATGATAATAAGATAACGCCTCCAAAAAGAAATCTAATGAAACATTCAATGGAATCTTTAATTCATCATTTCAAACTTTTTACAGAAGGCTATAGAGTGCCAGAAGGACAAACTTATACAGCTGTTGAAGCCCCAAAAGGTGAGTTTGGGGTATTTCTTGTTTCAGATGGCTCAAGCAAACCTTACAGATGTAAAATAAGAGCTCCAGGTTTTGCACATCTTCAAACATTAGATTTTTTATCACGCGGTCATTTAATGGCTGATATTTCTGCAATACTAGGTAGTTTGGATATTGTTTTTGGAGAAATAGATAGATGAAACATCCAGGGCTCTCAAATAAAGTCTATAGTAAAATTAATGATGCTTTTGATTGGTCTCAGGAAAATTTTAAAAAAGCAAAAACTATAATTAGTAAATATCCTATTAATAAACAACAAAGTGCAGTTATTCCTCTACTTGATTTAGCACAGAGACAGAACGGAGGTTGGTTAAGCAAGAATGCAATTGAAAAAGTCGCTGAAACTTTAAGCATGTCCTATATAAGAGTTTTAGAGGTATCTACTTTCTATTCTATGTTTAACTTAAGTCCTGTTGGTAAAAATTTTGTTCAAATTTGCCGAACAACTCCATGTTGGTTACGTGGAAGTGATAAGCTTGTTGAAGTAGCAAAAGAAATAACTAAAGTAAATCTTGGAGATACAACATCTGATAAAAAATTTACTATAGTTGAAGTTGAGTGTTTAGGAGCTTGCTGTAATTCACCTATGATACAAATAAATGATGATTATTTTGAAGATTTAGATCCTGATAAATTTAGAGATATATTATTAAAACTCAAATCAAACCAACCAATAAAAAAAGGTTCACAAATTGGACGTCAAACATCTCATCCTAATAGAGGCTCATAATGCTTAAAGAAGAAGATAAAATTTTTAAAAACTTACATGGTTTTAAAGATTGGTCTTTAAAAGCCGCTAGGGATAGAGGTATATGGGTTAATACAAAAAAAATTCTTGAAAAAGGATCTGACTATATAATTCAAGAAATCAAAGATAGTCAATTAAGAGGGAGGGGTGGAGCAGGTTTCCCAGCTGGTCTAAAATGGTCTTTCATGCCTAAAGATTCAGGAAAACCTCATTATTTAGTTGTTAATGCAGATGAATCAGAACCAGGTACATGTAAAGACAGAGAAATATTAAGAAACGATCCACATCTTTTGCTAGAGGGATGCCTCGTTGCAGGTTTTGCAATGAAAGCTCACACCTGTTATATTTATATAAGAGGAGAATATTATGATGAATCTTGCAATTTACAAAAAGCAATAGATCAAGCTTATGAAAATAATTTAATAGGAAAAAATTCATGTGGAACTAATTGGAATTTTGATATTTATTTACATAGAGGTGCTGGGGCATATATCTGTGGTGAAGAAACAGCTTTGCTTGAAAGTTTAGAGGGAAAAAAAGGACAACCAAGACTAAAACCCCCCTTTCCCGCAGGAGTTGGATTGTACGGCTGTCCAACTACAGTAACTAATGTTGAAACTGTTGCTGTTGCACCTACGATACTTAGGAAAGGCTCGAAATGGTTTGCTAATATAGGAAGCTCTAATAATACTGGGACTAAAATATTTAGTATTTCTGGTCACGTTAATAATCCATGTAATGTTGAAGAAGAAATGGGAATTCCTCTAAAAGAATTAATTCAAAAACATGCTGGTGGAGTTATAGGAGGCTGGGATAATCTTTTGGCAGTAATTCCTGGAGGGGCAAGTACCCCACTAATACCTAAAACCATATGTGATAATGTTAAAATGGATTTTGATAGTTTAAAAGAAGTTCAAAGTGGACTTGGAACAGCAGCTGTAATTGTTATGAATAAATCAACTGATATTGTAGAAGCTATAGCAAGATTATCTCATTTTTTTCAACATGAAAGTTGCGGCCAATGTACTCCCTGCAGAGAAGGAACCGGTTGGATGTATAATATGATGCAAAAAATGACTTTAGGAACAGCTACTTTAACAGATATCGATTCTTTACTAGATGTAACAAAACAGGTTGAAGGTCATACAATCTGTGCTTTAGGTGATGCAGCAGCCTGGCCTATACAAGGTTTATTTAGACATTTTAGACATGAAGTAGAAAAAAAAATTAATCAATACAAAATAGAAAGAGTCGCATAATGCCGAAGATAATAATTGATAACAAAGAAATTGATTTTGAAAATGGAATGACTGTCATGCAATCATGTGAGCTGGCAGGTGTGGAGATTCCCAGATTTTGTTATCATGAAAAACTCACTATTGCAGGTAATTGTAGAATGTGTTTAGTGGAAATGGAAAAATCTCCAAAACCTATAGCCTCTTGCGCTATGCCAGCAGTCGAGGGAATGGTTATAAAAACTAATTCTAAAATGGTTCAGGATGCAAGAAAAGGTGTTATGGAATTTCTTTTAATAAATCATCCATTAGATTGCCCTATTTGCGATCAAGGCGGGGAATGTGATTTGCAAGATCAAGCTCTTTACTATGGATTTGATAAATCAAGATATAAAGAAAATAAAAGAGCAGTTACAAATAAATACATGGGCCCACTTATAAGTACTATAATGACAAGGTGCATTCACTGTACTAGATGCGTAAGATTTTCAACAGAGATTGCAGGTGTTGATGATATAGGATTATTAGGCAGAGGTGAAAATGCTGAAATTACCACATACCTTGAAAAAACTATAGAGTCTGAATTATCTGGAAATGTTATTGATTTATGTCCTGTAGGAGCTTTAACTAGTAAACCCTACTCTTTTAAATCACGGCCTTGGGAATTAACCAAAACAGAAACTTATGATGTATTTGATGGAATAGGCTCAAGTATAAGGGTCGATACTATAGGTAAAAAGGTTATGAGAGTTTTGCCTCGAATAAATGAGGAAACAAATGAAGAATGGATTAGTGATAAAACACGTTTTGCCATTGATGGTCTTTTGCGCCAAAGATTAGATAAAGTTTTTATTAAGAAAAATTCAAAATTGATTCAAAGTAATTGGGATATAGCATTAAATAAAATTGTAGAAGAGATTAATAATAGAGGTAAAAGTAATACAATAACTTTATCAGGAAAATTTACTGATCTTGAAACACTGCATTCTGCTAAGTTATTTTCAAAATCTTTAGGATCAAATTTATATGATTGTCGTTTTGACAATTCGCAATTTATTCAAGGATCTAGAGATAGCTATTTATTTAATTCATCAATTCAAGAGATAGATAATGCTGATGCTATTCTTTTAGTGGGGTCAAACCCACGATGGGAAGCAAGTGTTTTGAATGCAAGAATAAGAAAAGCTTATATAAATAATGATTGTAAAATTGGATTGATTGGAAAAAATATTAATCTCAACTACAAATATGAAAAAATTTCAGATAATCTTAGTTCTTTAAATGATATTATTAATAATAAAATAGGATTTGCAAAAACATTAATGAATGCTAAAAATCCTTTAATAATTTTAGGAACTTCTTCAATAAATCATATTCAGGGAAAAGATGTTTTAAGGACCTGCGCACAAATTGCAAAAAAATTACAAAATGCAAATTCTTTATTTAATCCTCTTAATATAATTCATCAAGATATATCTAGAGTTGGCGCTCTTGAAATTAACTTTTTTAATAATGAATTTGATAATAATTTTAACTTGAGGTTAAAGGATAGGCTAGATTCAACTAATCCAGTTGTATTTCTAGTAGGCTTAGATGAAATTGATCATAGTTTATTAAAAAACTCTTTTGTTGTTTATTTAGGTCATCATGGAGATCGTTCTGCTAGTTTTGCTGATATAGTTCTTCCTACTCCTGCTTATACTGAAAAATCTTCTACATATATGAATATTGAGGGCAGGGTAATTCAAACTTCTCGATGCCACCAGCCTATAGGAGATGCTAAAGATGAATGGAAGATTTATAGAGTTTTAAATGATTTATTTGATCATAAAAATAAATTTAATAATTTAAGTGATGTACGTCAAAATTTAGTCTCTAATTATGGACAATTTAAAGAAATTTTTTCACTTCCTAAAGTTAAAAGTATATCATTTGCATCCAAAGTAGAGATAAAAAATCATCAAGTAGAATATAATATAAATAATTTTTATATGAATGATTCAATATCTAGAGCATCAGAAACTATGGCTAAATGCTCAAGAACAATTTTAAAAAAAGTTGCTTAGATTAATGAGTAATTTCTCATACTTAAATGACCTAATAATACCTGGTTTAATTATTATTGCACAAATATTAGCTGTAATTATGCCTGTTTTAATATCAGTTGCTTTTTTAGTTTATGCAGAAAGAAAAGTTTTAGCACTAATTCAACTTAGAAAAGGCCCAAATGTTGTTGGTCCTTTTGGCATTTTTCAAAGCTTTGCTGATGCATTAAAACTTTTAACTAAAGAAAATATAATTCCCAGCGGATCAAATAAAATAGTCTTCTTGTTAGCACCAATAATCACAATGGTTTTAAGTCTAGCGGGTTGGGCAGTAATTCCTTTTTCCCCAAATTTAGTAATTTCTGACATAAATGTTGGTATTATGTATTTGTTTGCGGTTTCATCTTTGGGTGTTTATGGAATTATAATGGCAGGATGGGCAAGTAATTCTCAATACCCTTTTCTTGGCGCATTACGCTCCGCTGCTCAGATGGTATCATATGAAGTTTCTATTGGCTTTGTGATTATTACTGTTTTACTTTGTGTAGGATCTCTTAATTTATCTAAGATAGTTGAAGCTCAAGAAACAGTATGGTTTGCAATACCATTATTACCTATGTTTATTATTTTTTTTATTTCTGCTTTAGCAGAAACTAATAGACTACCTTTTGATTTACCTGAAGATGAATCTACCCTTGTAGCAGGATTTTTTACTGAATATTCTTCAGCTTCATTTGTGCTATTTTTCCTAGGCGAATATGCGAGTATGATATTAATGAGCGCTATGACAGTTATTTTATTCCTGGGTGGGTGGTTGCCGCCATTCGATATTTTTCCATTTAATGCTATTCCAGGAATTTTGTGGTTCATTATAAAGATTATGTTTATTTTATTTTTATTTATTTGGGTTAGAGGAACCTTTCCTAGATATAGATATGACCAATTAATGAGATTAGGTTGGAAAATTTTTTTACCATTGTCTTTATTATGGGTTGTAATAACAGCAGGTTTTTTAACTTATTTTGACATGATACCTGACTCTATATGATTAAATATATTAAATCTTTTGTATTATTTGAATTGATTCAAGGTATGTTTCTAACCTTTAAATATATTTTTAAATCTAAAGTAACTATTAATTATCCTCATGAAAAAGGCCCTTTGAGTCCACGTTTTAGAGGAGAGCATGCCTTAAGAAGGTATCCTAGTGGAGAAGAAAGATGTATAGCATGTAAGTTATGTGAAGCAGTTTGTCCAGCTCAAGCTATTACAATTGAATCGGAACCTAGAAATGATGGAAGTCGTAGAACTACACGTTATGATATTGATATGGTTAAATGTATTTATTGTGGCTTGTGTCAAGAGTCATGTCCTGTTGATGCAATTGTAGAAGGTCCTAACTTTGAATTTGCAACTGAAACAAGAGAAGAACTTATGTACAATAAGGAAAAACTTCTTGAAAATGGAGATAGATGGGAGCAAGAAATTGCCCAAAACATTGCTTTAGATAGGTTTTATAGATAAATGTTTTTATACCCTATAACATTTTATCTTTTTTCTTTTGTTGCTGTTTTGTCATCGTTAATGGTTATAAGTTCAAAAAATCCAGTACATTGTGTCTTATTTTTAATATTGAGTTTTGTTAATGCCTCAGGGCTTTTTGTACTACTTGGCGCTGAATTTCTAGCTATGATATTGATCGTTGTTTATGTAGGTGCAGTTGCTGTATTGTTTTTGTTTGTTGTTATGATGTTAGATATAAATTTTATTAAGCTTAGAGAAGGTTTTCTTCAATATTTACCTTTTGGATCCTTACTTGGTATAGTGTTAATATTTGAATTAGGTATTTTATTTTTTTCAAAAAATTTTAATGACCATAATTTAATTAAATTATCTAATACTATCCCAGTTAATAAAACTGAAAATACAAAATTGATTGGACAAGTTTTATATACTGATTATTTTTATTTATTTCAAATTAGTGGATTAATATTATTAGTTGCCATGATTGGATCAATTGTCTTAACATTAAGAGACAGGGGTCAGGTAAAGCGACAAAAAATTTTTTATCAAAATAATCTTGATTCTAAAAAAGCTATAGAAAAGAAAAAAGTAAAACTTAGAGATGGAATATAATGTATATAACACTTGAGCATTATTTATTTTTAGCTGCTATTATTTTTACAATTGGTGTATTGGGGATTTTTCTTAATAAGAAAAATGTAATAATTATATTAATGTCAATTGAATTAATTTTACTTTCAGTTAACATAAATTTTATCGCCTTCTCATCTTTTATGAATGATATTTCAGGTCAAATTTTTGCTATGCTAACATTGACTGTTGCTGCTGCAGAAGCTGCAATTGGTTTGGCAATACTGGTAGTATTTTTTAGAAATTTGGGATCTATAGAAGTAAGTAAAATTAACAAACTTAAAGGTTAGAATATGTCTCAATTAATTATTTTTTTACCCTTATTAGGTTTCGCATTTTGTTTCTTTTTTGGTAATTTTTTTAATTTTAGAGTTTCTCAAGTTATTACAACAACCTTTTTGTTTGTTATAACTTTGTTTTCTTGGATATTATTTTTTGATTATATTGGTGAAAAAGAAAAACATATTATACATATTTTTAATTGGTTTACTTCTGGAAACTTCATTGTTGATTGGAGTATTAGGTTAGATTCTTTAACCACAACAATGTTTATAGTTGTTACTACTGTATCTGCATGTGTTCACCTCTATTCAATTGGATATATGGCAAATGATCCTCACAAAATTAGATTTATGGGATATTTAAGCCTCTTTACTTTTTTTATGTTGATGTTGGTTTCTAGTAATAATTTACTTCAAATGTTTTTTGGATGGGAAGGAGTTGGACTTGCATCATACTTATTAATTGGATTTTGGTATAATAAACCAAAAGCAAATAATGCAGCAATTAAAGCTTTTTTAGTGAATAGAGTAGGTGATTTTGGCTTTGCTATTGGAATTGCCGGGGTTTTTTTTGTATTTGGATCAATAGAATTAGATATAGTATTTAATAATGTCAATAATTTTAAAAATAATCAATTAATTTTTTTAGGTTTTAATTTTGCAACTATTGATATTTTGTGTTTTTTACTTTTTATTGGCGCAATGGGCAAATCTGCCCAATTAGGTTTACATACTTGGTTGCCTGATGCAATGGAGGGCCCCACACCCGTATCAGCGTTAATTCATGCCGCTACAATGGTAACTGCAGGAGTATTTATGGTAGCAAGAATGAGTCCTTTATTTGAGATTGCAACATTTACCAACTTATTCATAGTTTTTATTGGTGCATCGACAGCAATTTTTGCCGCCAGCATTGCTTTAACTCAAAATGATATCAAAAGAGTCATTGCTTATTCAACATGCAGTCAACTTGGATACATGTTTTTTGCCGCTGGTTTAGGTGCTTACAATTCATCTATATTTCATTTAATGACTCATGGTTTTTTTAAAGGATTATTATTTTTATCTGCAGGTTCAGTAATTCATGCAATGCATCATGAACAAGATATGAGAAAAATGGGAGGTTTGTTCTATAAGATTCCTTTTACAGGGTCCATGATGTGGATTGGTTCATTAGCAATTATTGGCTTTCCCTATTTTTCTGGCTACTATTCTAAAGAAAGTATTTTAGCAAATACTTATTTTGCTTCATCGGGAATGGCCAATTTTGCATATATCACAGGTATATTAACTGCATTGCTTACAGCTTTTTATTCTTGGAGACTTTTATTTTTAACTTTTCATGGAAAAAATAGGTCTGAAAACAAAATTTTTGATAAAGTTCATGAATCACCATTGGTAATGAATATACCTATGTTAATTTTAGCTGTCGGTTCTATTTTTTCAGGAATTTTTTTTGCGGATTTCTATATTGGAAAATTACAAAAAGATTTTTGGGGATATGCAATAATACTGCAATATAATACTTATGATTATCTTCCTTTTGCTCAAACATTATTAATAAAAATGTCAGTTGCATTAGGAATAATTTTGGCAGCTATATTTTATTTTTATAAAAAGAATTTAACTAATAATTTAATTAATTATTTTAAACCTTTATACTTAATTTTATTGAATAAATGGTTCATCGATGAGTTTTATGATTTAATTTTAACTAAGCCCTATTTGGTTATTTCAAAATTTTTTTGGAAACAAGGTGATGAAAAAATTATAGATGCTTATGGACCGAATGGCATATCAAAATTAGTTAACCTTACATCTATTTATCTAAGTCGTTTCCAGTCTGGATATTTATATCATTATGCTTTTGTTATGCTCGGAGGTTTGGTGATTTTTTTAACTTGGTTCATATATTATTAAATGAGCAGTTGGCCATTATTATCAGTAATTATTTTTTTGCCACTTTTAGGATCTTTTATAATTCTTTTTATTAAAGAAGATAAAAGTTCCATTTCAAATATACGGTTAGCTGCTCTATCAACTTCATTAGCAGTATTTTTTTTAAGTATTTTACTTTGGGTGCAATTTGATTATGAAAATCCCCATTATCAATTTCAAGAAAAATATTTATGGTTTGAAGATTTTAATTTTTTTTATCACATTGGCATAGATGGCATTTCATTATTTATGATTATTTTATGCACTTTTTTAACACCGTTATGCATTATTTCTAGTTGGAATAATATTAAGTTTAGAGTCAAAGAATATATGTTAGCATTTCTTTTTTTAGAAACAGTAATAATAGGAATGTTTTCTTCAATAGACATATTACTTTTTTATATTTTTTTTGAGTCAGTATTAATTCCTATGTATTTAATTATAGGAATATGGGGAGGAAAAAATAGAATATATGCTTCATTTAAATTTTTTCTCTATACGCTTTTAGGTTCTGTATTAATGTTAATAGCTATAATTGTTATCTTCAACATTACAGGAACTATGAGTATTGAGGAACTTCAAGGAAATTATTTTAAAAAAAATATTCAAATTTTTTTATGGATTGCCTTTTTTGCTTCATTTGCAGTTAAAATTCCAATGTGGCCATTTCATACTTGGTTGCCTGATGCCCATGTTGAAGCACCTACAGCTGGCTCAGTTATATTGGCCGGAGTTCTTTTAAAAATGGGAGGTTATGGTTTTATTCGTTTTTCATTAGGTATGCTACCTCTAGCTACTAAATTTTTTATTCCCTTCATAATGACTCTTAGTATCATAGCAATAGTATATACCTCCTTGGTAGCTTTAGCTCAAAAAGATATTAAAAAATTGATTGCATATTCATCTGTTGCACATATGGGAATAGTCACCATAGGAATATTTATCGTTAATCAACAAGGATTAGAAGGTGCAATGATACAAATGATTAGTCATGGGGTAGTTTCAGCTGCATTATTTTTTTGTGTTGGAGTTATTTATGACAGGATGAAAACACGGGAAATAAATTTTTATGGAGGCTTGGTAAATAAAATGCCTATCTATGCAACAGTATTTATGATTTTTATGCTAGCATCTGTTGGATTGCCAGGAACTAGTGGTTTTATAGGTGAATTTTTAGTCATAGTTGGATCATTTCAATTTTCCACTATTGTTGCTTTTGGAGCAGCTTTAGGAATAGTTTTGTCAGCTATTTATATGCTTTATTTATATAAAAGAATAATTTTTGGCGTGATTGAAAATCAAGAACTCAATAATATTTTAGATCTTAATTTAAGAGAAAAAATTATTCTTATACCTCTGGCAATTGCTGTTATGTTAATTGGAATTTTTCCTAATTTATTTATTGAGCCAATGAGAAAATCAATTGAAATTATTATATTTAATTATGAGTACTTTAATGCTAGCTAATTTTTTCTTTATTATAATTGTTCCTGAAATTTGTTTGGCAATTTTAGCACTAATTTCTTTAATTTTTGGCTTATTTATAAAAAAAAATACATTCAGAAAAACTTCAAATTTTACAATAATAAGTCTAATTATTGTGTCCTTTTTAATTTTTTTTAATTTTACAACTGATTTTTCCTCTTATAATGATTTTTTTGCTAATTCAAATTTTATTAAATTTTTTAAAATACTAGTGTGTTTGGGAACAGCTTCAACCTTAATAATATCTAAAAATTATTTAATTGATAATAATATATCAAAATTTGAAATTCCAGTTCTATTTCTTTTTTCAACCCTTGGCATGCTTCTAATGATAAGTACTAAAAATTTGATGTTAATGTATTTAGCAATCGAACTGCAAAGTTTGTCGTTATATGTGGTTGCGGCTATTAAAAGAGATTCAATCCATTCTGCAGAGTCTGGTGTAAAATATTTTATACTAGGAGCATTGTCTTCAGGAATTTTATTATATGGATTTTCTTTAGTTTATGGTTTTACTGGAGCAACTTCTTTTGAGGAAATTAAAACTGCATTAACATTAAGCAAAAATCTTAGTTTAGGATTAATCTTTGGTTTAGTTTTTATTTTAGTTGGTTTAGCATTTAAAGTTTCGGCAGTACCATTTCATATGTGGACTCCAGATGTATATGAAGGAGCCCCTACTGCCATAACAGCTTTTTTTGCTATAGTTCCAAAAATTGCTGCAGTGGCACTAATATTTAGATTTTGCCTTGATCCATTTGAAAATTTTTATAATGAATGGAGTCAGATAATTTTCTTTTTATCTGTCAGCTCAATGTTTTTAGGAGCTATTGCAGCTATTGCACAAAATAATATTAAAAGACTTTTGGCATATAGTTCCATAGGTCATGTTGGATATGTTTTAATAGCTTTAGTTGCCGCAAATAACGAAGGTGTTAAAAGCGCTGCAATATATATGTTTATATATATGATAATGAACATTTCAGTATTTGCAATTATTCTATCATTTAAAAAATCAAATCGTAATATTGAAAAAATAAATGATTTAAAAGGAATTAGTAAAAGTAATCCATTAATAAGTTTTTCTTTAGCAATAATAATGTTATCAATGGCAGGTATTCCACCTTTTGCAGGTTTTTTTGGCAAATTTTATGTATTCATTGCCGCTATAGAAAGAGAACTTTATATTTTGTCAGTTTTAGGTGTATTAGCAAGTGTTATATCTGCTTATTATTATTTAAAAATTATCAAAGTCATGTATTTTGATATTTTAGATGAAAACACAATTTATGATATTAATATTAGTCTTCAATCAAGAATAATTTTAATAGCTTTGATGAGTATAATTACATTTTTTATTTTTTATCCATCATTGATTACAAATATAACTTCAAATTTAAGTATTATTTAATGCTGTTAGAAAAAATTCAAAATTTTCTAAAATTGCAAAATTTTGAATTTATTAATTTAGAATTAGTAGACTCAACAATGAATGAAGCAAAAAAACAATTAAAAAATAACAATTTATGCATTCTTGCTAATCAGCAGACTAATGGCGTTGGAAGGAGAGGAAGTAAATGGATAAGTGCTAAAGGAAATATATATTTATCTTTTTTAATTAATTATGATTTAGGCTATAAAAAGCATTTTATTTTTAATGCTGCGGCAACTAATACTGTATGTGAAGTAATTGATTTTTTTTGTAAAACTGAAACAAAAATTAAATGGCCTAATGACATTTTAATTAATAATTATAAAGTTTCTGGGATTATTTCAGAGTTGTTTAAAAAAAATACACAAACTTATATTGTCTTGGGTATTGGAATAAATTTTGATTCTTCGCCAAAAATTAATAATTATCCTACAACTTATATAAAAAACTATATTAAAAATATAGATAAGTATTATTTAATTTACCAATTAACAAAAATTTTTTTTAAACAATATGAATATATCTTAAATGACAAACACAATGACATAATTAATCTTTATAAAACTAAATTGCTACATTTGGGTAAAAATATCAATATTGAACAAGAAAATAATATTATTTCCAATATATTCTTTGAAGATATTAACTTAGACGGTTCAATATTAGCTAACATAAATGGATTAAAAAAAAATATTTATTCAGCAAGAATAAAAAATGATAGTAAATAAAGAATTAATGATTCAAAAAACAATTAATGCAAACTCCTTTAAAAAAGGATTATTTTTTTTATCTCTTGGTGGCATAGGGGAAATTGGAGCTAATTGTTATCTTTATGGATGTGATGGTAAGTGGATAATGATTGATTTGGGACTTTCTTTTGCAGATGAAAAATTTCCAGGAATAGATTTACTGATTCCAAAAATTGATTTTATTGAAATAATAAAAAATGATTTAATTGCAGTTATTATAAGTCATGGCCATGAAGATCATGCTGGAGCAGTATCTTTTTTATCTGATAAAATAAATTGTCCAGTTTATGCAACAAGTTTTGCAAAATTACTTATTGAAAATAGATTAAAGGAATTTGGTAAATTGGAAAGTTTAAATCTTAAAGAATTGGATACAAAAAAAAATCTTGAACTTGATAATTTTAATCTTGAATTTTTAGAAACCACACATTCAATACCTCAGCCAAATGCTATAGTTATAAAAACTATTTATGGACAACTGCTTCATACTGCAGATTGGAAGATAGATTCATCACCTGTTATTGGTGAAAAATTTAATGAAAATTTATTTAAAAATTTAGGTAATCAAGGACTTTTAGCTTTAATTGGAGATTCAACAAATGCTGATGTGCCTGGCACTTCTAAATCTGAAAATGATGTAAGAGAAGAGTTAAAAAACATTTTTTCAAGATTTGCTAAAAGAATTGTAGTTACATGCTTTTCTTCAAATATAGCTAGAATGATCAATATTGTATATGCAGCAAAGAAAAATAATAGAAAAGTCTTGTTAGTAGGTAGAAGTATGAAAAAAAATATTGAAGCTGCGATTAAATGTCAATTTATTGAAAGTCCTGATATTTTTATTTCAGAAGAAGAGGCTAGCTTTATAAATAAAGAAAATTTAGTTATCATATGTACAGGAAGCCAAGGTGAAAAAAGATCTGCTTTGTACCGTATTGCATATAATTCTCATAGGCACATTCATTTAGAATCAGAGGATGTTGTTATTTTTAGCTCTAAAGATATACCAGGTAACGAAAAATCAATTAATAATTTGAAAAACTTATTAATAAGACAAAAAATTGAAATAATTACAGCAGAAGATGATCTTGTGCATGTCTCAGGGCATGGATACGCTGAGGAGATAAAAAAAATGTATAGTTGGACCAAACCTTATATTTCTATTCCAGTTCACGGTGAACCAATACATTTGGAGGCTCATAAAAAAATTTCTCAAGCATCTCAAGTCCCAATTACTAAAATTTTAGAAAATGGTAAATGCCTCAAACTTGCCCCGGGTGATTGTAAAATTGTTGAACAAATAGATACTGGAAAACTTATTGTAGAAGGTAAATATATTTATGATTCGGATTCTTCTTTTATTAAAGAAAGAAGAAAGTTTTCATTTGAGGGCTTAGTATTAATATCATTAATAATTAATAAAGATTATACTCTAGATAAAAATTTGATTTTATCTACTAAAGGTTTGCCAAATTTAGATAATCAACAAATATTAGGTGACTTTAAAATAGCTTTTATTGAAGTATACAATAATTTAAACAGTAACCAAAAATCCTCAGATGAAATTGTAACAGATATTATTAAAAAATGCATAAAAAAAACTGTGAAAAATTATTTACAAAAAAAACCTGAAGTTGAGGTTCATTTAATTAGAAAATAATGCAATACATTCATTTTAATATATTATATGTTATAAGTACTTTGATATATTCTAATTATAAATTTAATTATTTTATAAAATATGAGATATAAAAATTTTTTTATTCCAACCTTAAAAGACGCTCCTAATGATGCAGAAATAATATCACATAAACTAATGATTAGAGCAGGTATGATCAAACAAGCGAGCGCTGGAATATATTCATGGTTGCCTTTGGGATTACGCGTATTAAAAAAAATTGAACAAATTGTTAGAGAAGAACAAGATAAAGCAGGTGCTAACGAATTATTAATGCCAACAATACAATCAGCAGATTTATGGATAAAATCTGGCAGATATAACGATTATGGAAAAGAAATGTTAAGAATTTCTGATAGGGGTGGTAGAGAAATGCTCTATGGACCTACAAATGAAGAGCTTATAACTGACATTTTTCAATCTTATATAACTTCCTATAAAGAATTACCCAAGAATTTATATCATATTCAATGGAAATTTAGAGATGAAGTCAGACCGAGATTTGGGGTTATGCGTGGGAGAGAATTTTTGATGAAAGATAATTATTCTTTTGATTTAGATGAGGAAAGTGCAAAAAAATCTTATAATAATATGTTTAAGTCATATATTAAAACTTTTTTAAGGATGGGTTTAACTCCAATTTCTCTTAGAGCAGAAACTGGTCCAATTGGGGGGGATCTCAGTCATGAATTTCAAATTTTAGCCAATACTGGCGAAAGTACTCTCTATTATGATAAAGAATTAGAAAATGTTGATCCAGAAAATATTGATACAGAGGTCCTGAAATCTTATTATGCCGCAGTAGACGATCAGCATGATGAGAATAATTGTCCTGTGAAAAAAGAAGATTTGAAAATTTCTAAAGGTATTGAAGTTGGTCATATTTTTTATTTTGGAACAAAATATTCAAAAAAATTAGACGCATATGTTCAAGATAAAAAGGGTAGTAAAATAGCGGTGCATATGGGTTCGTACGGAATTGGGATATCGCGTCTAGTTGGTGCAATAATTGAAGCTAATCATGATGAAAAAGGTATAAAATGGCCACTTTCAGTAGCACCTTTTTCTTTGAGTATTTTAAACTTAATGCCAGAAGATCAAGATTGTGACACAAAATCAGAAGAATATTATAATTTTTTTATGAGTAAGAACATTGATGTGATTTTGGATGATAGAGAATGCAGTATTGGGAAAAAGTTATCAGACAATGAATTAATTGGAATTCCTTTTCAATTAATTATAGGCAAAAGAGATCTGAAAGAAGGTTTTGTAGAAATTAAAAATAGATTTAACAATAAAAGCTCTAAGGTACCTCTTTCTAAAGTAAATGAACATCTTTTATTGGAATTAAGAAATTAAATAATGTATTCGAAATCAGAGTTTTTACTGATTAAACGTTTTTTATTTTCTAAAAAAACTGATGGCTACATCTCAATCTTTTCTTGGTTTTCTATTATTGGAATTTCATTAGGTGTTGCAACTATTATTATAGTTATGTCAGTTATGAATGGATTTAGAAATGAGTTAACAAAGAGAATGCTTGGAATTAATTCTCATCTCAATGTTTATTCATATAACTCAAATATTAATTCAAATGACATAAAGACTTTAAATGCAAGTTTGAATAATGAACTATATAACAATGTTTTATACTCTATTGAAACAAATGGATTAATTGTCAATGAAAATAATTCAAAAGGTATATTAATAAGAGCCTATGAAGATATATATAAAAATGTTTATTTAAAAAATAGTTTATTAAAAGGAAAAATAAAATTACTTTTTTCAGACGTAATAATCGGGGATTCATTAGCTAATTATTTAAATGTTAAAATAGGAGATAAGATTAAAATCGCTATTCCTAAATCGGATAGTACTATTTTTGGAAGTATTCCACGTTTTAAAACACTTAATATAATAGGAATTTTTGATTTGGGACTTTATGAATATGATGCAAATCTAATTTATATACATGATGATTTAGCTAGGAAATTATTATTATTTGAAAATAATACTTTTAACCAAATTGAGTATTTCGTTAAGTATCCTAATAATATTAAAATTTTGCAAAAAAATATTAATAAAATAATCCAAAATAATACTTCTTTAAATTTATATACACTATCTTGGAAAGATCTAAATGCAACTTTAATCAATGCTTTAAAAGTTGAAAAGAATGTAATGTTCTTAATTTTATTTTTGATTGTTTTAGTTGCATCGATAAATATTATTTCTGGTTTAATAATTTTTGTGAAAGAAAAAAATAAAGATATAGGTATTTTAAAAACAATTGGTTTAAGTAATTTTAGTATAGCTAAAATTTTTTTTACCATAGGTACACTAATTGGCTTTCTAGGAGCTAGTATTGGAGTTATTATAGGAATTATATTTACTTTAAATATTGTATATATACAAAAAATATTAGAAGAACTTTTGAATACAAAGATTTTTGCTGAAGAGATTTATTTTTTATCTACTTTACCATCAGAAATAAAAATTGAAGAAATTGCAGTTGTATATATTACATCTATAATTATTAGTACTTTATCGGCTTTATTTCCAGCATTACGCTCAAGTAAAGTTGATCCAATTATTACCATAAGGAATGAATAAATTGCCAGATTTAATTGAAATAAAGGAATTAAGTAAAAAATATAAACTTAATAATTTAAAAAATTTAGTTATTATTAATAATCTCTCAATAAAAATTAAATATGGTTGTAATATCTGTATTTTAGGTCCATCAGGTTCTGGAAAATCAACATTTTTAAATATTTTAGGTCTTTTGGATAATGACTTTCAAGGTGAATATCTATTTGCTCAAAAAAATATCAAAAAAATTGGACAAAATGAAATAAATAAAACTCGTGGTATGTCTATAGGATTTGTGCATCAGTTTTTTCACTTGATTCCAGAATTATCTGTTATTGAGAATGTTATGCTGCCACATTTAATTAATCAAAAATTAAATAATGCATACGATGAAGCAAAAAAATTGCTTGATATTTTTGGTTTAAATGAAAGAATAAATTTTAAACCAAAAAAATTATCTGGAGGAGAACAACAAAGAGTTGCTATTGCCAGGTCATTAATTAATAATCCTGAATTAATTTTAGCAGACGAAATGACTGGCAATCTTGATGAAAATACAGCAGATGAAATTTTTCTATTTTTTTTAAATTATATAAGACAATATAAAAAATCACTTATATTTGTAACACATAATAAAAAATATTCTAAAAAAGCTGATGAAATTTATTTTTTTAATAATAAAGTATTAAATAAAAATAATGAATAATACATTTATACATTTAAGAACTCAGTCCTCTTATTCTCTTTCCGAAAGCAGCTTAAAAATTAAAAATTTAGTTCATTTAGCAAAAACTCATAACATGCCAGCTCTTGCAATTACCGATAATAATAATATGTTTGGTGTATTTGAATTTGCTCAAGAATGTATAAATAATGGTATTCAACCAATAATTGGTTCATCGATAAATTTATTAGATTACGAAATAAATGGAAAATTTTCACAATTGTCTTTTTTGGTAATAAATGAAAATGGATATAAAAATTTATTAAATTTAAGTTCATTATCCCATCTTTCAGAAAAGAAAAATATTGGCTTAAGTTTAAAAGATTTAAAAAATAATTTTGAAGGTTTATATTGTTTTGTTGGAGGTGAGTTCAATCCTTTGTTGTTCTTATTTAATGAAAATAAAGATAAAGAGATTTATAATTTGATTACCTATTTAAAAGAATTATTTGGGAATAATCTTTTATTTGAATTACAAAGAATAAATGACAAAAAATTGGAACAATTTGAAAGTAAATTTATTTCTTTAGCATCTAAATTTGATATTTCTTTAATTGCTTCAAATAATATAAAGTTTGGTGAAGAAAATGACTCTACTGCTCATGATGCATTGTTATGTATAGCTCAAAAATCTACAGTCAATAGTACCAATAGAGTAACATCTAATCAAAATTTATATTTTAAAACATCTAAACAAATGAGAGATCTTTTTTTAGATATCCCTGAAGTTATTACAAATAATTTTAATGTTGCATTAAATTGTAATTATTTTCCAAAGGAAACATTACCTAAATTACCAAAGTTCAAAATTTATGAAAATTTATCAGAGAATGATTTACTGATAAAATTATCAAAAGATGGCTTAAATCAAAGAATTGAAAAAAATAATATTTTAAAAAAAACTAATTATGAAAATCGATTAAGCTATGAATTAAATATAATCAATCAAATGGGTTTTGCAGGTTATTTTCTAATTGTTGCAGACTTTGTCAATTGGGCAAAAAATAATACAATTCCAGTGGGACCAGGTAGAGGTTCCGGAGCTGGTAGTTTAGTTGCATGGTCTTTGGGAATTACAGATTTAGATCCCATTATTTATGATTTACTTTTTGAAAGATTTTTAAATCCTGAAAGAGTTTCTATGCCTGATTTTGATATTGATTTTTGCCAAGATAGAAGAGATGAAGTTATTGATTATGTTAATAAAAAATATGGAAGAGAATGTGTTGCACACATCATTACTTTTGGAACTCTTGCATCTCGTGCGGCCGTCAGAGATATTGGTAGAGTTTTTGAAATTCCTTATGGTGAAATTGATTCTTTTGCCAAATTGATACCATTTAATCCTTCTAATCCTTTAACTTTAAGTGAATCAATTAAATCAGAGAAAGCTTTACAAGAAAGAATTAATGAAGATGAGAGGATTTCAAATGTAGTAAATATAAGTTTAAAATTAGAAGGAATACATAGACATGCATCTACTCATGCCGCAGGCGTAGTGATAGGTGATAGCAAAATTACAAATGTTGTACCTTTGTATAAAGATCCTAATACAAATATTAATGCTACTCAATTTTCTATGAAATATGTAGAAAAAGCAGGATTAATAAAATTTGATTTTTTAGGTTTAACAACTTTATCAATAATTAAAGAATGTTCAGATTTAATTAAAAAGGAAAATAAAAATTTTATTATAGAAACTATTCCGCTTGATGATAAAAAAACTTTTCAACAATTAAGCAGGGGTAATGCTGTTGGAATTTTTCAGCTAGAAAGCAATGGTATGGCAAGTGTATTAAAGCAATTGCAACCTGATAAATTTGAAGAAATTATTGCTGTTGTTGCACTATTTAGACCTGGCCCGATGGATAACATACCTTCTTTTTGTAACAGAAAACATAATAGAGAAAAAATAGATTATATCCATCCTATGTTAGAAAAAGTTTTAAAAGAAACCTATGGAATAATTGTTTATCAAGAGCAAGTTATGCAAATAGCTCAAGTTTTGTCTAATTACACTTTAGGAGAAGCAGATTTGTTAAGAAGAGCTATGGGTAAAAAAATACAGAAGGAAATGGATGCACAAAAAAATAGGTTTATAGAAGGAGCTTTAAAAAATAATATTAAAAAACATGAAGCATCAAAAATATTTGACTTAGTTGATAAATTTGCAGGTTATGGATTCAATAAAAGTCACGCAGCTGGTTATGGATTAATATCTTATCAAACAGCTTTTTTAAAAGCGAATTTTCCTCATGAATTTATGACAGCTACCTTAAATTATTCTATTGATAGAACAGATAAAATAATTTTATTAAAGAAGGAATTAGAAAGATTAGATATTAAGCTTTTGAAACCTGATATAAATTCATCAGATGAAATTTTTTCAATTTTTACTAATGATGAAGGTGAAAAATCAATAAAATTTGGTTTGGCAGCCATTAAAGGTGTCGGAATAAAATCAATAAAAAATTTAGTTGAAGAAAGAGAAGATAATGGCAGTTACATCAATATTATAGATTTTTTGCAAAGAGTAAATTCTGATGTAATAAACAAAAGGCAATTAGAAAAGTTAATACAATCAGGTGCTTTTGATAAAGTTGAAAAAAATAGATCAAAACTTTTTAATAATGTTCCAAAATTTGTAGAATTATTTGGAAAAGAAGATAAAAATATTGATCAAAATTTATTATTTGAAGATCAAACTATTTCATTTGATGATAAAAATTTATTTATTCAAAATGTTGATAGGTGGAACTGGACTGAAGAATTAAAAAATGAACTTGAGGTAATTGGTTTTTATTTTTCTGATCATCCACTTAAACATTATCCAAGTGATTATTTTAAATCTAGTCAAATTATTAAATTTGAAAAATTAATTGCAGATTCCAATATAAGCACGGCCAAGTTAGCTGGGTCTATATTAGATATAAAAGAAAGATCGAATAAAGATGGTAAAAAATATGCCTTTATTACAATTTCTGAAATCAACAACCAATATGAACTGGTAATTTTTAGTGAAAATTTATCAAAATATAGAAATTTCTTGAAAGAAGGAAATTTACTTATTTTCAATATAGATATTATAAGAAATGATAATGAGATAAGATGTATAATAAAAAAAGTTAACATGTTAGAAAAAGTATTTAGTCAACTAAAAAAGAAAATAGATATTTATACTTCTCCAAATTTACTAATTGAAATAAAAGACAAAGTTTTCACTTCAAAAAATGATTCCAATCAAGAAATAAATGTTTTTGTTACTGTTGAAGATAAATTAGTAAACTTATCATTCCCAAAAAATTACTACATAAGCTCTTTTAAAAATTTAGAAAATTACAAAAATTCAAATAAATTGGACTATTCTTTAGAAATTTCTTGATAAAATGCTATTTTTTTAATAATAGCCGTAAAAAAACTAGCACACAGAAAAAACCGGTGTTTTTGTTTCTGTGGAGG
>CETH01080256.1_pt1 | contig 23101 bp, 39 predicted proteins | sample 361461 | NCBI WGS metagenome assembly CETH01 (sample SAMEA2622695, study PRJEB7988) | marine metagenome | isolation source: saline water (ENVO:00002010), including
ACTCAAACTTTGGTAACACTTCTCTCCGATCTAAAGGCTTTAAAGCAGCGTCATTCACGAAAGATAAAGCAGGTCAATTAACACATATAATTCCACCTAAAGCAATCAGTGATATTCCTGAAATTTCTATTAACTGGGTAACATTTGATATTGCTAAAATAAGAGCAGCAGCAGACCCAACTAAGTTATATCTCTATGGTTATACCAATGAGGATGCTAGACCACCAAGTAAGATTCAGGGTTATACAGTTGGTGCTCGTAAAGATGGTCCAACAACTCCTGACCAAATCAATGTACTGTTGATTGCTTCAGGTGCACAGCAACCAACAACTCATACTGCAAAGATTGATCCATCAGGACCTGACGTTACAGGTTCATTACCTGGTTCAGATGAGTCACCTATCAAGTATGATACTAACCAGTCAAACTGGTATCTACAAGTTGATTCTACTAATAATGACATCTATACAACTCTTATTGCTAACTCACAGTATCAGAACCTAGGATTTACTCCTACTTCATTCATTAGAAGAATACCTGATGCAAGAGACCTTAAAGATAGAATCTATAGATTTAGATATGTACTGGACAAGGATGCGTTCCCGATTCCTAGAGAACCCATTACTGGTTTCGTATTACAACCTAGATCATCTGAAACAAACTCTCCTGCATACGACAAGACTTATTATATCTACGAGGTAGAAACATTCCAACCATTTGAACGTGGTGTTGATGATGGTATCTATTATCTCACCATATTGAATGCTTCAGTTTCACCTGCAACTTCAAACTTTGATGACTTTGCGTTCTCACAGTATGCTGTAGATGTTTATCCAACATTTGACAGAGATAACCCACTTGCTGACCCAGCTCCTTCTGTATCTATTGCAGACAATGACATACTAGGTAAGGTCACTACAACTGATGGTGCACAACCACAAGCTAATGAAGATACTAAACTATCAATTAGTAAGGAGACTGCACAGTTCTTCCTATTAGAACAGGAGAACAACTTAGGATATAACACTACTTCTAATACATTGAATGCTGTTGTTGTTACTGCACGTTTAGGTGATGAGGAAGAAAGAAAGATTCCACTCAAACTAAACGCTGACAACTCTGTTGCTCCATTGCTGATTGAGTTACGAAGATACTCTATCCTTAGAGCATCAGGTCACACGTTTGAATATCTTGGTTTTGGTCCAGGTAACTACAGTACTGCATTCCCATCTACACAGGTTGAGGTTCTATCATCTATACAGGTCAGACTATCACAGTCACTTAAGGAAGCAGCAGGTGTTGCATACTACTCAGGTGTTAACAGTGATGGTGAACTGTACGTTGGTAACCAGGTTATCAACCCGATTACTGGTCAGATCACTAACGAAGACATCGCACAGTTGAATGTTGTTGGTGAAGAAGGAACTACCATTCAGACATTCTCTGAGGTTGTTCTTACTGATAAACTAACTGTAATTGGTGGTGCATCTAACCAACTTGAATCTGTATTCTCAGGTCCAGTGACTTTCCAGAAGAGAATCACTGCTCAGGAAAATATTCAGACAATAAAATTGACGTATGCCAACGATGATGGAACTGTACTAAAGCAGAGCTTCCTAGCAGAAGATGATGGAACAGGTCTACCAGATATTGATTCGACATTAGCATTTAATGATGGCGATATTATCTATAACATTGACTGGCAAGCTGGTGATTCATTAGGTTGGATTTACGAGACAGGTATATGGTATAAGTTCGGTCTAACCGATACTACACCTATTACTGCACGTAGATTCTCTGGTGTAACAAATTATGGTATTGGTATGGCACCTGACGCATCCAATAGGATGAAGATTGCAGGTAACACTTATATTAATGGTAACCTAGATGTTACTGGTACATATGGTTGTCAAGATAAATATACTCTTGCAACGGGTATTGCTAACAATAACAACGGGGTTGTATATAATGGAAACGGATCCACTACTGGATTCGCTATTTCTCCTGGACACACATCATATTCAGTGATGGTGTTCAATAATGGTGTTTGTCAGATTCCTGGTGTTGATTATCAGGTATCAGGTAACGCAGTTGATTTTAGTATTTCGACCCCACCTGCTACAGGGTCGGTGATCCATATAAGAGAGATGGTTATCTAAATAGTTAACAAAGAGGGGAGGTTAGTCTAGTATGTCTACCCAGATTAATGGTAATAATATTCAAGCAACAACTAGAGGTTTAGTTGAAGCGTGGAGCATTACCGAACAACTTAATTTACCAAATCTGAACCAAGCACAAGTTACTGCTTTAGGTACTCCTGCTTTTGGTACTTTGGTGTATAACAGCACCGAAGATATGGCACAGATATACAAACAAGATGCTAACCAAGGTAACCCAGGTTGGACAGACGTTGGTGGAGGTGGTCCTGCTCTTGGTGAAGGAAGTATAATTAGAACGAACGGTACAACAATACAAGAAAATATAACCATTGGTCCTATAGCGAACGGTGGTGTAGAATTTACAAACGGATTTACTGCTGGTCCTGTAGAAATTGCTTCAGGATGGACAGTTACTATTGAAAACGACGCATCTTGGACATTACTTGGAGACGACGACCTGTCATATGCTCACTTTGTTGATATTGAATCACAACATATTACTTCAACTGGTAGGTTACACTTTGAAGAAACTTCAGAGCGTATCTACTTCTATACAACAAGTGGAAGTATAACTCACGACTATAATAATGGTAACTCTATTTGGGTAAACAAGAACGGTGGAGGTAACTGGACATTATCTTTAAACAATGTTCCTACTGATGGTGCACACGGATATGGTATTACGGTTGCTGTATATGAAACAGGAGGATCAGGAATTCCCTCATCCATAAACATCAATGGACAGAGTACTAACATACAATGGATAGGTGGTTCAGCACCATCACACGATGAGAAGTGGATAGTTGTATCATTTGCTATGGTACATACACCTAATACTTCTCAACACGCATTCACTGTATTTGGGTCTGGATCTAATTACGCATAATTATGTCAACACAAATTGGTTATTCAGGATTATTAAATAACTTTAGTCATTCCCTAGGATCTAGAGGACCTGGGGGTGGTGGTGGAATGGAGAAGGTGACTGCTGACGATAATGGATCAGTATTTAATACATCACAGTTTGGTAAACAACTAAGATGTCACAGGTTTCAGGGTAGTGGAGATAATAGTCTTTATATAAGAACAGGTACAGGTAACTATATTTGGGTTTGGGCTTGGGGTGCTGCTGGTGGACAAGGTGGACAAGGTGGTAACCACGGTGGTTCAGGTGGTGCTGCATATGCCAAACTTATCTTAGAACAAGGATGGGTAGATTCAGCTCGTTTCCGAGCATATGTCGGAGGTGGTGGCTCTAACGGAGGAGGTTGCTTCGGATGTTGGGGTGGCGGTGGTAATGGTAACAATGGATCAGGTTATGGTTCAGGTGGACGTGGCACACACGCTTCTTGTAGAGGATGCTCTGCAGGTGGTGGAGGTGGTGGAGCAGCAAGTATGTTCTTCTCACCTTGGGGTGTAAATATGAGTCAAGGCAATATCCTGTTGGTCGCAGCAGGTGGTGGCGGGGGCGGTGGACGTGAAGGATGCTCTTCTGCAGGTCGTGGTGGAGCAGGTGGACAGAGAGGAGAGAATGGACAGTGTGGTTCCCAAGGTGGTGCTGTAGGTGGTAACGGAGATACTAATGGAGATGAGTGTGGAAGACCAGGTAATGACGCTTCTGGAGGAGGAGGCGGTGGAGGCGGTTGGAACGCAGGTAATTGTGGAGGAAACCCAGGCTGTGACTGTAATGGAGCAGCAGGAGGAGGTGGAGGAAACAATTGGTCAGGTTCTAACTATGCTGAAGAAACCGAAACTTGGTCTGGTTCATATGGAAACGGTGGAAACTGGGGACATTGGGCAAGAAACGGTGCAGGTGCATATAATGGTGGAACAGGAAACATTACCGTATGTTATGAATTGTAATTATGGAACGAATTAGTAACCCAAGAATAGTGGATCCTAATGATCCAAGACCAGCTGATGAAAACATTCAAGCAGTTGAGTATAATGAAGCAACAGTAGTATTTGATGTTGCTAAGAAGACTGTAGAATCTTCAGGATTTCAGACACTAAAATCTTATGACCCTAATCTTAAGATGAGTGTCAGAAAGAACGGTGAGTATAAAATTTACTTCAAAGACCTAGAGATGTATGTGTGTATCAGCAAAGGAAACGATACACCATTGTATGAGATGAAGTATGATCAAATCATCTGTACAGATTGTCCTTGGTTCGAGAATTTATCATTCCCTAGACTTGATCCTGATACTGACTACATAGTACAGGCTTATGTTAAGGAAGATGGTGTCACTTTAACGTTTAAAGAGACATTTCAAGTAACATCTTGGGAGGATGAGTCTTCTAGAAGAGATTATCCTGCCAATAAAGTTCATTATCATCCAGGTTACTACCCTGATGATGATCAATGGGAGAGAGATCAACCATACCTTGAAACAGGTGAGGTTAGACCAACTCCATAAACATATAAATAGATTTGAGGAAAAACTAAACAGGTAAAATGAGTACACTTAAAGTTGCATCTATTAGAGACCTGTCAGGCATCGGTGGATTTACCCTAGCGTCTGGTAATATTACTGCGAACGGAACTTTAACCTGCAGTAACTTGACCGTGAACGGAACTATGTCAGGTTCGTCTGGTCAGATCGTACCTAGTATCTCAGGACAGTCTGGAAAGTTTCTAACAAATAATGGTTCTTCTATGTCTTGGACATCAGTAAGTTCCGAAAACATTTATAATATGCAAGTATGGACAGGAGGGGGAACTTGGAACCGTCCATCAGGTGTTAAATACATCCACGTACGCTGCAATGGTGGAGGTGGTGGTGGTGCTGGACACGGAGAGTCTGGTGGTGCTGGTGGATATTCTGAGCGTGTAATGAGCGTCGAAAACATTTCTTCAGTTGGTATTACAGTTGGTGGAGGAGGTGGAGGTACTTGGTACTTCAACCGTGGTGGAGACGGAGGATCCTCATCCTTTGGACCATATCTATCTGCTGGTGGTGGACACGGTGCTGCACGTAACAACTCTCACTCAGGTGGACTAGGACGTAATGGTTCTGGTGGAGACTTGAACATCTGGGGTGGTGGTGGACAATCACACGCTGCTCACGGTGGTGGAACTGGAGGACCATCTCACTTTGGAGGATCAGTTGCTGCTGGTTGGCCAAATGGAGGTAACTTCTCACATAATCACCAAGATCACTCTGCTTATGGTAGTGGTGGATCTGGTGGACACTTTGGTTCTTTCCGTGGTTCAAACGGTAAGTATGGTGTTATTACTGTTATTAACTACAAATAGGGGTCACCAATGAAGAAAGCATTAATGGATTTCAATGGATACGTGGCAGACGTAGTAGATCCTGGTGAAGAATACACACTATTCTTAGGTCGTGGTTGTTCTCAGATGTGGGTCAATGCACCTGATGACGTAGCAAACACTTGGACACTAGAATGGTCACCATCTGCCAATGATATGATATGGGTTCAGCGTGTAGATACATATGCTGATCCTGCTACAACTCGTAGAGTTGCATATGGTGAAATTGGTCAGCAATTAGATATGCTATACAAAGACATCGCAGCAGGTAAAGATCTTGCAGCGGCTGATGCTTTGTGGTATAATCACGTTAAGACAGTTAAAGAGAATACTCAAAGACCATCTGATGTAGAAGAACCAATGGATCCAGCTATGACAGAAGAGGAAATCTCTGAGTTTATGTCAGATGCTGTTGAACCGTCTGTTGATAGACCTTGTAAGATCTCAACACAAGATAATCCTTGTTGGGAACGCTATTCAAATTGGGGTGGAGCATACGTAGAGCCACCTACCTAACTCATTATGAAATTTAATAACATCTGTATTGTCGGAGGTGGCAGTGCAGGGTGGATGACAGCATCAGTGCTACTTAAACATTTTGAAGGCACTAAAAATATTACGTTGATAGAGTCTCCTCTAGTCGGAACTATAGGGGTAGGGGAATCTACAACACAGCATTTTAATACATTCATTAGGTATCTGGAACTCGAAGATAAAGAGTGGATGCCAGCGTGTGACGCAACATATAAGAACAGCATTCGATTTGAAAATTGGGGTACTGACCAACCGTGGCAGTACCCTTTTGGTTCTTATGATACTAATATTCCACCCTTAGACTATTATATTTGGAAGTACCATAGACAACCATCTAATACAACATTTCAGAATGTATTCTCTAATGCTGCTGTAGTATCTGAACAGGGAAAATTATATACACCACACATAGACACGTTAGTTGGTTATCATATTGATGCTACTAAGTTTGCTAAGTATCTAAAGGATAGATTTTGTATCCCACGTGGTTTAAATTATATTAGAGAGACAGTAGATAGGATTGACACGGAAGGAGATAATATAACAAAACTAACTCTTGATGATGGTAAAGAGGTAACTGCTGACCTATTCATAGACTGCACAGGATTCAGAGCAATTTTGATGAACCGCCTGGGAGTACCCTGGGACGACTGGAGAGACGTGTTACTAAATGACAGTACGTGGTGCACAAGACGGGAGTATGTTGATAAAGAACGGGAACTTACGAGCTACACACGTGTCACTGCACTGTCAAGTGGTTGGGTCTGGACTGTACCAACTTGGTCTCGTATTGGGACAGGTTATAATTTCAGTTCAAAGTATCAGGATAAAGCCTTTGCACTAAAGGAGTTTAAGGCACATTTAGGTTGTCCTGATGCACCTGATGAAGATTTTAGATACTTACGTTGGCCAACAGGTATGAGAGACAAGATATGGGTGGGTAATACAATAGCAATAGGACTATCTGCTGGTTTCATTGAACCATTAGAATCAGGTGGTCTGTTCTCAGTACACGAGTTCTTATTTAATTTCATACAGTTTGCTGACCCTAAGAGAAATACTATATCAGGACTACAACGTGACTGGTTCAATGCAGCGTGTCACGTCAAGTTTATGACATTCAGAGATTTTGTCGTACATCATTTCACAGCAGCATACAAAGACGACACACCATACTGGGATGCTGCAACTTCAGTACCATTCCACACATTAAATAATATTGACTGTCGTGATATACCAACAACATTAAATGATTTGTTTATTGGTATGCAGTTTGTGATGGCAGGTCTAGGTTATACTATTATTGGTAGGAAGGAAGTTATGGATATGGAAGCACATTATGATCGAGAGTTTGGTGGTGACTTCCTACCTATCTTAGATGCTGCTGTAGAGAAGAGAATCACTGAAGGAAAAGAGATCGCTGCTTTTATGCCAAGACCGATTGACTATTATAATGATGTCCTATATAATACTGACGGTATCAATTAGATTATGCAGGTCAATAACGTTGTAATTGTGGGTGGTGGATCATCTGGTTGGATGACCTGTGCTGCCTTGTTGAAACTATGCCCTTGGGTTAATGTTGTACTTGTGGAGAGTTCAAAGCATAAACCTATTGGGGTTGGTGAATCTACTTTAGGTCATTTCAATAAGTATCTTGATGCTCTTGGTCTTGAAGATAAAGACTGGATGGAGTATTGTAATGCAACCTATAAGAATAGTATTCAGTTCACAGATTTTAGAGAGAAAGGGACAACCTTTCAATATCCATTTGGTAAGTATAAGTTAGATAACACTGCTAATGGTATTGAAGATTGGTTTGACTTACAGAAGAGACATCCAGAAGAATATAATCCAGACAACAAGTCATTCTCTCAGTATTATAATCCTGAGAACGATACACTTGTAGCAAATAATAAGCAGTGGAATAGTGCTCAGACTCCAGAAGGATATATGGACTGGGATAACTATAATTTCCAGACAGATACAGCATATCATTTAGATGCTGAGAAGTTTGGTGAGTTCCTAAGAGATAGAGTATGTTATCCTTGGATAGAGAAGAACAGGTTCACACACGTAATTGGTGAAGTACGTGGAATGATTAAAGATGTAAAGAAAGGTGGATCTCCTGCTGCATCTAACAGAACGATTAACCAGTTGGGTGTAAGACTAGACGCAGATAAAAAGCAAGTAGGAGTAACAGGAGATTTATTCATTGACTGTACTGGATTTAAAAGTGCACTCATTGAAGGATTGATGAATGTATCATTCAATTCATTCAAAGATATACTTGCAAATGATAAAGCATTCTTTGCACGTTTACCTTATCTTGATATAGAACAACGTAAGGAAATAATGCACAATGTGACTGATTGCACAGCAGCAGAGAATGGTTGGATGTGGACTATTCCATTATGGGATCGTATTGGTGTTGGTTATGCTTGGTCATCACGTTTTGCAATGGAACACGAGACAGAGCAAGAGTTCAGAAACTGGATTGAACTTAAGTTTGGTCTACAACCTGATGAGTATGAGTTATCATCTATTGATATAAAGCACGGTTATAGGCAGAAAGCGTGGGAACTTAATTGTCTTGCTATTGGTCTATCATATGGATTTGTAGAACCATTAGAATCAACAGGACTATTAACTACACACGAGAGTATCCTTAGACTGGTTGACATACTCAATAGAAGAAAGGGATACGTCACAAACATAGAGAGACAATGGTATAATTATTGTGCACAACGTGAAGTAATTGGATTTGCTAAGTTTGTTGCTATGCACTATGCACTATCAATGAGGACTGACAATCCATATTGGAAGTGGTGTACACAACGTAATGATTATATGGATATTGAAACTATGCACAGTGGTAACATCAAGGTTAATGATAACTTTGAAAGGATGGGATCTATATTAGATCACGCTGAACCATTGAATGCTAATATGCACGGTATGAACTATATTGCTGCAGGTCACGGATTACAATTAGGTACAAGATATCTAATGGGTAGTGAAGAGAACGAGCACGCAATAGGAGTCAGTAAGGTGACAAGAGAAGAATATATTGCTAACGTTAAGAAGTTCGTTGAGTCAGATGATTGTCCGACTCATTATGATTACCTACTTGAAAACATTTATGGGGAAGACAATGTGGAATATCTTCCGTAAGAAGAAACCTTGGATCAGGTTCTTCTCACTTGAACCTGGTTTAGCAGAGAACTATCCACTTATACCTGCATCATCCATTAAAAGACAATGGAAGGATAAAGATCATAGGGGTAGAAAGTGTCCTTTTATGGGCACACAAAATGTTGCTAATTGTCCTGGTTTAAAACAAATCACACGTATGGGTTGGGTGGTAACCTCACCTATGGATTTCAGGATATTTACTCAAGGTGATGGTATCTCTTATAGATATGAACAGGTAACCAATTTTATGAGACACTCCAATTTTATTGGAGACCATCCACCTGAACAAACAGTTCCTTTATTGGAAGATAAAGAGTCAGGGTTCCCAGAGGACACTCTTGCTCACGTTATAAAACTTGAAACACCTTGGAGGGTACGAGCTAGTGATGACATTGTATTTTTACAACTCCCAGTGTATTACAACAATGAAACTAGATTCGAAGCAGTTGCTGGAATGTATGACCCAAGATTTGCAATGCAAGTCAATGTCCAACTCTTCTGGAAAGTCATTGACACAGGAGAAGAAGGAATCCTTGTCAAAGCAGGAACCCCCTTAGCACAGTTTGTACCTGTGTTACGTGAACATATAGAAAAGGATTGGTATGATTTTGTTCAAGAACCTGCTGAACAAAAGGACTGGGATTTAGAAAACTCATTCAACTATTCACTAGCAGCAGAGTATTCAACTGAAGATACTGTTACTAGAAAAATAGCAAGAGCAATGAGAGCAATTAACTATCACTCTGACGGAATTAAAAGATGACTATTGATGAACTGATACAAAACTTCCACTTACAAAAGGAAGAACAATCTAAACTGATTGAGAAACTTGATGAAGAGTTTAGTAACAAGAAACTAAATCCTTATGGTGTGACTACTGTTGATTTTCAGCAGAGATCTGAAGCATATAGTCAGAGATCAAGACTTGAAGGTGCTATCGATGCACTGTTTATGGTAAAGCGTGATATAATGGGAGATGACGGAGAAGTTCAGATGCCATCATTCGAACTCTCTACCGAGGAGGATGATAAAATAGAAACCATAGGACAACGCACGGAGGACTAATGTCAACATACCACATATACCTTAAAGATCGTTGTCTATTCAAAGACCTTGATGATAATGAGTTTAAAGTTATATGGGGTAGGTTATATCATTCCTATTGGGATGACTTGACATATTCTGAGGTTAATGAACCCGCTAACGATTTAGAACCAAGTTATTAATTATGTCAGTTTACAGAGATTATGAGATACGTATCAACCTCAATGAATTAATTGAGAAGCGTGTCCCTTGTTGTGATCTATTACATCCTGATCATTGCTTCTCAGCAGATCAGATATCACAGATAGCACACGATATTAATATGGATTTAGACCTGCATCCTGTTTATCATCAGATTGATGAACATATTATGAGATATGTAACAGCAGCAGGAATAGACAACTCAGAACATTGGGTTGAAAAGAAATTACCTGACCTTAAGGATTAATTATGTCACTCAAAGAAGCAACGTGGGAACACCACAAAAGAGCAGAAGAACAACCATTTGTAGGTATGATGTTTGGAGGTAAGTTACATCCAAAATCATATGCTATATTCTTATACAATCAGATCCAACAGTATGATGTATTAGAGGACACAGCATCAAAGAATGATGTACTAACAGGACTAGAAGATATCAATAGATATCCTGGTTTAGTTAAAGACTTCCAAGAATTATGGGGAGAGTATGGTGGGGAAGCAGAGATACCACCAACTTTAGAAACAACCAACGAGTTTACTAAGTACATTCTGGAGATTGATAAAGATCCTAGTTCAGATAGTAAACAAAAAAGATTGATGGCACACATATACACCAGACATATGGGTGATCTGATGGGTGGACAAATGCTTGCTAAGAAAGTACCAGGTTCTTCAGCAATGTATGAGTTCGCTAACCCTGATAAACTTAAGGGTGCTATTCGTGCTAAACTAGATGATTCAATGGCAGATGAAGTAAGAGTTGCTTACAAGTTTGCTACAAGTACATTCAAGGAGATGCTACCTTACGCAAATGTCAAAGAAGAGTAATGACACAAATTTCTGGTCTAATTGGATAAATTATGAAACTCATCCACCAACCCTTAAACGTCTATCCAAAAAGGTTAGAGAAGAGACTGCTAAAAGAGTTAAGCAGTTAAAGGAGAGAGTGGATGAGTTTAATAATAACCCCAGAAAATCCTAAACCAGTTGAGTACATTCCAAATTATGTTTGGAGACTCAACTATGATTTTGAGTATGAACGAGGTGGTTCATTACAATATGATATAGGATCATTATTAGATACAGTTAGAACTAATTCAGAACTAGAGAGCAACAACGCATTTAGTACAGCGTCAGCATCACTAGAATCTTATGCACCCCATAATTGGGAGTGCTTACAAAAGTTCTTCTATATTATTCACAAACAGTTAATTCCAATTTGGGATCACTGGGGTTATTTTAATTGTCACATCACACCACGTGAGTCTTGGATCAATATCCACAAGCGTGGTGGAATAACAACTGAACATTTACACAGTCCCTGTCCTATGGTATTGTCTTGTTATCTCAAGGCACCACGAGGATCAGGGAACTTTTTAATTAGAGATCCATTAGAGTATCATCGCTTTGGTTCTCCACAGGTACCAGAACAAAATCTCTGGAGAGAGATACCAGTTCAAACAAATGACATATTGGTATTTCCTGGTTGGTTGAAGCACGCAACACAACCAAATAATACTGATGAAGATCGTGTAGTATTATCAATCAATTATGAAGGTCATTAACAATCTGCTTCCAGAATTATATGCAGACAGAATTCACGAGATGATGTCAGGAATAAAATTCAACTGGCATTTTTTAGATGATATAACATATGCTAATGAAGGTCCACATCAACGAGGTACACCAGGATTTGCACACCTATTCTTTGATGAACAAGAGGGAATAGAATCAGAGTGTTTAGATTTTGTATATCCTATACTCTTACACTTTGTACCAAAGGATCACAAACTACTCAGGATTAAGGGAGGGTTGCTTTTAAGTACCAAAACAGGTTATAATAGACCACACGTGGATTTTAATATACCACACACTACAGCACTATATTATGTGAATGATTCTGATGGTGAAACCATATTCTTTGATAAAAATGGTACTATCACAGATAAGGTTAAACCTGAGAAGAATAAACTCATTATTTTTGATGGTTTAAAGATGCACGCATCGAGTTCACCCACATACGCTAAAAATAGAATTGTGATTAATTTTAATTATGTCTGTCCTGATTAACTACTATCAATACGAAGGTGCTGAGAATGTCACAGACATACTAAATTCACCTCTATCAATAGATGGTGTTGGTATTGAACCAGAAAGAACTCTGGATACAATGCCTAAGACAACACCATATTTGGATTGTCCTGCATTTACTCATAAGACATCACGAGAGTGGATAGTATATGCACCTAAAGATATCACACTAGAGATTGACAATGATAATTCACAAATAATATGTAAGCAGTTAAATGCTCAAGAGTTAAACAGAACAGTACAGGTACAAAATAAGAGAGCACCAGTAACAACATTACAGGTGTGTATGCCTATGTTGATATGTTGGACAAAGAATAAAAATATATGGGTAGAGGTTAAAGATTATCCACTCACTTCACTTAATAATAATTTCACAGTAGTTCAAGGATGGTTCAATCTATCATCGTGGTGCAGACCAATATCATTTGGATTGAATATTGTTGACAATACTAAACCTGTTATCATTAAGCGTGGTGATCCAGTATATAAAATAAATTTCATTGAAGAGGGTAATCTCAATCAAGAGTTTAAATTTGTGAAGGCAATGCCACCTGAAGATCTATTAATCCAAATGAATAAGAGAGTGAGGGTGAAAGGATTCATCAACAATTTAGCAAAGACTCTTATGTTTAAACAATGTCCATTCAAATAAACTATCTACAATATGAATCACCAGACTGGTCACTTGATAGAGCACTAGACTCATCATTGACCTTAGATGGTGTTGGGTTTGAACCTGAGAGATATTATGATACATTTGATTCTAGTAAAACAATATATCATTCTTGTCCTGCTTGGCAGCATAAAACCAAACGGGAGTTTGTGATACGGGCACCTAAGCATATTGAATTAAGAATGAATAGAAAGGAACAGTATCTTGAGTCTAACTTAGGTGATCTGTTTCATCAAATAATACAACCACCACCAAATTGGGAAGTAGATCAAACATTTCAAATACATATACCTATCTTCTTAATGTGGACAAGTGCTAAGAATGTATGGGTAGAACAGAAACAATGTGCTAGTAATAATTTTAAGATAGTAGAAGGATGGTGGAATTTATCTGATTGGTCACGTCCTATTGGATTTGCTATTAACTTTATAGATGAGTCTAAACCTATTATAATTAGAAGAGGAGATCCTATATATCGTATAGCATTTTATCAAGAACATAACCATAATCAAAAATATGATATGGTTAAATCTACACCAACAAGTAAGCAATTACGTGATGCACAAAAGAGAGTAGATACTAAGAATCTATTTCCTCGTATCACACACAATCTTATTTTTAACACGACTAAATGTCCTTTTAGATTATGGCAGAAATAGTACCAACAACTATTATTGATAGATTCTTTGAGACACCAAGTTTAGTGCGAAAGTATGCACAATCACTTGAATATTATCCTTGTACTGAACATCCAAACAAAGGGTATTGGCCAGGTAAGAGAACTAAACTCATACAAGATTTAGATCCTGTTTTTCACGAGATTATATGTAGAAAGATAATTAAATACTTACCAAGTTATCGTGCATTTGAGATAGCAGACGCAGCATTTCATATTAGTACAGGTGAATGTGGTAGTGGATGGATACACACAGATGACGACCATTTAGGAATTGGTGGTGTTATCTATCTTAATCCAGATATGACTGAGGATAGTGGAACAACAATATATGATGTACCTGCTGGTGCTGAAATGCAAGGATATGAAGAGGAGTTTCATAAGGCAATGGAAGCACAAGGTACTGAAGCGATTGCTAACTTTGATAAGTATAAGAAGGAGTGTAATTCATATTTTATAGAATCTATCAAGGTGCAAGCACGTTACAATCGTGCTATACTATTTGATGGACGTAAGTATCACGGAGGACAGAATTTCTATGGTTCTACATCTGATGATGCAAGACTAACTCTAGTATTCTTTGGGAGAGGAATTAATGACTACCAGTCATATGAAGCAAGATTTGAAGGTTGATACTATATGTGATGGCAAATTATATGTCATTCGTAATGGTTTATCAATCGAGACTTGTGAACAATTAAAAATAGAATATATGATGATTAAGGATGTTGTCGAAACACAGTATTCGGGACCAACTTCTGATCCTATAATGCCAGGTGCATTTGCAATGTATTCACCAGTATGTTTTGAAGCAATGGGACAACACATACAACCACAGATTGAACAGGTGTTAGATACACAATTACATCAAACATTTAGTTATGCTAGAGTATATGTTAAAGGAACAAATTTAGTAAGACATAGAGATAGAACAAGTGGTGAATGGGTTGCTAATGTGTGTATAACAAGAGACGAAACTGATTGGCCCTTGTACTTAGAAATGGAGGGTAAATCACATCAAGTTTATATGAATCAAGGAGATATATGTATCTTCCGAGGACATAAAGATTTCCACTGGAGACCCAAGTACACAGGTGAGTTACAGATACAAGCATTTGTATCTTATGTTGATGCAAATGGAAAATATGCTAAGAACAAATATGATGGACGACCAATGTTATCAATGCCTTGGGAGTCAGCAGCAGACTTCATTAAAGAAGAACAAGCATTAATTAACTCATCACCCTACTACACATAATATGAAGTTCACAGTACAGTCACCATTTAAGACACAATTCAATAATATGCAAGACGTTATTGTTTTTGATGATATAATCCCACCAGTATATCAGAATTGGTTAATAGATTGCATTAAGAACCCTGATCTCAAGTGGATGATTAAGGACAATGCAATTAGTGATTTATTTTTAGGTGACCCTCGCAATGGATATTGTGCATTCCATTATCTATTTGAGTGTGAGCAAGGTGAGTTGTCAACATTATGCAACGCATTTATGCCACTAGCATTACAGTTCAGAGATAAGTTAAAGGCAGAAGCATTGCTTAGGATGAGAGTGAATCACGTACCTGCTTGGTGTTCTAACATCATTCAGTTACCACACGTTGACAGTTATGTACAAAATGCTTGGAACGTGGTATATTATATTGATAATTCAAATGGTGACACTATTATCTACAACGAGAGGACACAAGATCCCCAACAATATGTTGAGTTAGTTAAACAGGACAAATTCACAGAAATGACACGAGTATCACCTAAGAAGGGTAGAGCAGTGGCATTCAAGGGTGATTTATTTCACTCATCAACAACACCAGTAGGTACTTGGCGACCTGTTGTTAACATCAATTTGGCAGATGCAATGCCGAAAGACCCACGTTTAGCATACAATCCAAATGACATACAAAATTAAGGAAGGTGAGGACTGGGTACTGTACAGATCACCAGTTGTAGAACACGAGCAAGAAGAAATGCTACGTCAATTAGGACGTGGTTATAGATTATTTAAAGAGACATTTACTGGTCTTGATAGTTCATTAAGACAAGAAGGGTTGACTCTAGGTGCATTGCCAGAACTATTTGACAGAGAGGATTTAAAGTTAGATAGGGAGCAGTTGGATAATATGGACGCTAACTATTCTGGTTATCGGTTTTATAATCTATTCTCATTAACTGCACCATCACCATTATTTTGGTTATTGCTACAAGATATAAGGACAGTAGTTAGAACACATTTGAATACTGATGAACCATTATGGATGCAATGTTGGGTTAATATGCACAGACCAAATGAAGTATTAAATTGGCACGATCATAAGTTTGATTATCACGGATATGTAAGTATTGACCCAAAGAATAGTATAACAAAATTTAGAGATCAGCGGGGACCTTTATATGAAATAAATAATGAAGTTGGTAACATTTATTTCGGACCAGGTTGGGAACGAATGCACAAAGTATGTGTTAATGAAGAATACGAAGGTAATAGAATTACCCTAGGATTTGATATAGAAACACGAGGTGACTTACCAGACGACCAGTTCTCTCTTATCCCTTTATTGTGATGTTAGGAATCAAGACACAAATATTAAATAGCGAGAGCAAAGACATCTTGCGAAAGTCACTTGGTATGTTTATATCTAAGACATATCAATCACATAGTGAACATAGGATAGATGATAAACAACTGCACGAGTTACTGCATACTGTAGAGGAAATAACTGACTTATTATATCTTAAGTACGTTGAGACATAAAATAATATGTCTATTAATCTTTTCCTTGCCAACGCTATCCAAATAGAAATGAGAAACATTCTTAAATCTCTTGAACTAGGTAACTACATCAAATTTAGAGGTGAGACTGGTTACATATCATTTGTATGTGATGATTATATTACAATGTGTACTCACGAGACTGACGACCCAGAGGCAAGACACGGAAAAAAATTCTGTAATGTGCTAATATATAATGGAGACTGGTTGGACATTGAAATAGATGAAAGTCTATTCCCTCGCAATGTCAGAAACTATCACGGAAAGATAGTTGAACATCCAGGAAATGACCTACTACCACCTATTGAAGAAAGATGATGATTAAAGCGAATCCAAACGCAACACAAAGTGAGTTTGATGGTAAGGTTATCATCCCTTGGATTAACCTTAACCTATCAAAGAATGAAGCAGAAGCATTATTAACTGCTTTACAACATTTTCCACTTGAATTACAATATGCAAGTGAGAACATCCACGGAGTTAAATACTCTGACATTTACAATACTATTAGACAGGAGGTTGATGATGCCACCATTGAGGAAATTAGCGAAAGTAAGACCAATTAGTGATCGTGCTAAGTTACAGTTCGTTGAAGCAATGAACAGTAATAATATGGCAACCATTGAAGAGCGTAGAGAAGATGGTAGGACATTCTTATCATCTAATCATAATCACGACTTTTGGTTTTGGTCAGACGGATCTGACGATCCACATTGGAGGTTTGATGAGGTAGTATGACTGATATGAAAGCAGGTGATTCACTCAAGGTTGTCGTTGATGACAATGGTAAAGTATCACTTGAGTATGACCCTAACGACCCACATTGGAGTTGGTTAGGTCAAGCAACAGATGAACAAATCGAAACATTCATTCAACTTGCTAGAGAAGATTATGACACATCTAGATAGGGTTATTCGTAACCTCGAAAATGAGTTAGAACAACTCAAAAGAATTAACACAATGCTTAAATCAAATGAACTCAGAGAAGTATTTCTCAGATCTGAAACACGAGTTGGTAAAGATCTTGATGCACTCGACTTTGATTGTTATGATAATCAGACTAGAGGAGCAGAGATACAAACAAATGCTATAATGAGTCCACAACCCTATGAGCACTCTAAGCACTACTACGATTATGACCGTAACCGATAGCGAACTCAACTTCATTGAACAATTATTGAGTGGTGGGTATGAGTACAATTCACATCACCATTGCTATGAGCGTGTATGGACTACAAATGATGGTAAGGAGTCCATTATTGAACTGTATCTAAAGGACAGTAATAGTGATGACTGGTTACACAAGATGATCGGATATGATGGTAGTATATTCTACCAAGAGCGTGTGACACACGTCTAACTGCCACACACCACTAGCATTTTGCCTTGTTTGCCTGTATGATGAATACAGTTAAGCAAGGCATTTGAGTATCACACTAAGACCACACCAGAAAAGAGCACTCGAAGCAATGGGTGACAATGATAAAGGACAGATCATTGTGCCTACTGGTGGTGGTAAAACAATGATAATGATACAGCACGCTATCAAGCATTTTGAAGAGAGTCCAGTACCACAGACTATAGTTGTAGTTGCACCTCGTATTCTATTGGCACAACAACTATGTACTGAGTTCACATCATTGATTGATGCTGATGTGTTACACGTCCATAGTGGTAAGAATGATTATAAGAATACTACTGACTCTAAAGTTATTCAAGAGTGGGTAGATAACAATACAAATAATATACTAATCTTTACAACATATCATTCTCTTCATAAGATATGTGTATTGGATGATGTTGATGTAGTATATTATGATGAAGCACATAATAGCACAACTAAATCATTTTTTCCTGCTGTTCAGGAGTTTAGTCAGAGAGAATTAACTAAGGACTATTATTTCACAGCAACACCTAAGTATGGAACTAGATCTAATTTCATAGGTATGAACATACCTAGCATTTATGGTGAAGTAATAGAGAATGTTACTGCTAGTGAATTGATTGACAATGGTTCAATTATTCCACCAACTATAGTACCATTTGATGTTAATGGAACAAGGACTAGACAGAATGCTCACGAGTTTGATGTAGATGCAACACTAGACCTACTTGATGAGATAGATGATAATAAAATGACCCCTAAAGTGGTTGTCAGTATTGGTTCTTCTAAGGTTCTTCAGTCAATGTTAGGTAGAACACCACTATTACAAGAGTTAAAGGATCGTGGTTATGATGTGTTACACGTCACTAGCAAGTTTGGTGCATACGTTAACGATAAGAAAGTATCAAGGACTCAGTTTATGACCACACTAAATGAGTGGGGAACTGATGATGATAAGAAGTTTATCGTATTTCATTACTCTATACTATCTGAAGGTATATCAGTTAGTGGATTGACTCACAGTATTATGTTGAGACAGTTGAATCTCATAGAAATGGCACAAACAATAGGTAGAGTTATAAGGATGGATGCACGAGACAAGGCAGATATTAGTTCAAATAATATTAAATCTGGTCAAGTACAGTTCTATCGCAAGTCAACTGGTTATGTTTGTGTACCTATGAGCAGTAAAGCAACACTAGCAAGATTGCAAAGAGTAGTGGATGACATATTTGTTAAAGGGATACCACCACTTCCTCTATCGTATAAATAAATCAGGCACAGTATTAAATGGAATTTAACAATGGCAACTACTCAAGTAAATAACTGGGCAGATTTATTACTTGCACAACTATCAGCGAATGCTAAGGCATATAGACTCAAAGCAGTAAATGATAGCATTGCAAGAGTAAGTGCTCAACAAGGAGCAGCAGAATATCGCTTCACAAATAAGAAAACCAAGATCGAAGCGGATGACGCTAGTGTCACTTGGACATTTAGTAAAGCGAATGCAGCAAGTGGTGATGATGTAGTAATATCAGCAACAGCACCAGTTGATAGAGGTGGACATACTAAAGTATGGGGAATAATAGAAGGCACAAGTGGTGATAATGAAGGATATGTAAGGAAGTCAGCAAGTGACCCTTATGTGGATGCCAATTCATTAGGTGACACATATCGTGCAGCATTCTTTGATAAGGTTAATCAATTTGGATGGGGATAATCATATAATATGTGCCACTCAACAAACTGTCTAACATTAGGTTGCTAGGCAGTTTTTTTGTGTATAATAAGAATGTTGAGGGATATGTGGTTCCTATGCCCGAAACATCATCTGCAGTAACTGACTATTTGTGGGGTTATCCTACTAAGATATGGTCATCTGCAGTAACTGATGTAGTAGGGGTTCAGGTGTAAGCGATTCCCATAGGTTAAATTTGGACTCTTGGGTGAAACCCATTACAGTTAGTCCCACTCTCTCAACACTCAATTATATGGAGATTTGATGACTTTACAGTTTTTAACAACAGTCTTGAACAACTTCTGTTCAAACAATGGTTTACCATTTCAGTCAGCAGACGACTTACGTCACAACTATCAAATTACTCTAACAAAATATCAAGAGAATTGGTTAGAGCAATATGGTAAGGTGTGGGATATCGTAGTGGAGAATGCAGACTAATGACTATTGAAGAATACAAGGAACTCATAGCACAAGACACATTAAAAATAGGTGTCGAACTTGAAAATGTGACTGATGAGTGGTATGATGAAGAAGGCAACCTAAAAGAATAATATGAAAGATACCATATTATATGGAGATTGTCGAGAGACTCTCAAACAAATCGATAGTAAGGCGAGGATGTGTGTAACATCACCGCCTTATTATGGTTTAAGGAATTATGGTGATGAAGACAATCAAATTGGATTAGAGCAATCACCTGAAGAATATATTAAACAATTAGTTGAAGTATTCAGGTTAGTTCGTGATGTGCTAACGGATGATGGAACACTATGGGTTAACATAGGTGACACATATTATAATTATAGGTCAGATGGTAATTATCCTAAGCAATCAGTATCTAAGACTAATCAAGATTTACCACAGTTCACACCAGTCAGAGGTAATAAATTTGATAATTTAAAATCTAAGGATTTAATTGGCATCCCTTGGATGTTAGCATTCGCTTTAAGGGATGATGGATGGTTCTTACGTCAAGATATTATTTGGCATAAACCTAACCCTATGCCCGAAAGTGTAAAGGATAGATGCACCAAATCTCACGAGTATATCTTTTTATTATCAAAGAATAAGAGATATTACTATGATAATGAAGCAATCAAAGAACCTGCTAAGGACTGGGGAACCAGAGACCGCACAAATGGCAAGTATCACAATAAAGGAACTGGACTGCAACCACATTCAGGATTGACTAAATCATATCCTATGAAGAATAAAAGAAGTGTGTGGTCAGTCACGTCTAAACCTTATAAAGGTGCTCACTTCGCTACTTTCCCACCTGATTTGATAGAACCTTGTATCAAGGCAGGATCTTCACATAATGACATAATTCTAGACCCATTTATGGGTAGTGGCACAACTGCAATGGTAGCAAGGGAACTGGGTAGGCATTACATAGGATGTGAGTTACATAACGACTATTCTAACCTAGTTCAGAAGCGATTAGGACTGTTCCAATTCTCAAACTGAACACATTTACACCCATTTGACTCATACATCATTATAATAAGGGAGTTCAAACGATTTTATTGATCTATGCCAACTGCAACTGCTACTCAAGCGACTACAACACCACGCAAGAGAGCAAGACGCAAAGCAACAACCACTTCAAAGACTGTCACAAAGAAGGCAGCAACACCTAAACTAAATAAGGTAGTTGCAATTCCACAAGTGTCACGTCCACAAGTTGAGTTGATTTCAAGAGATCAGTACATTCAGGACATCAAAGCACGTTGGTCAGTACATCAGTATGAGATCAACGAACTAGGCAAGGATCTCAAATTTGGTTATGAGTATCTTGTCAAGCAATCAGTTGTTATTATTGATTATTGCAAGAGTTCATACAAAAGAGCATTCAACTAGACCACTTGAATTACTGACACACTAGCACCCTATATGGGTGCTTTTTAATGTAATATGATAATAGTTAAGGAATTTTATGAACAACTTCGCTGAGTTTATTGATTACTGTATGTCATTCTACAATGATGTTGATGGACTCTATCCTATCGCTAACCTAACAGAAGAAGAGTTAGCACTTGCAACTCTCAAGTATCTTGACCTATGTGCATCATCCGATATTGAGTGGGGTGATGGCGATTCACTTGATCGTGAGCGTGTTCGCAACATAGTCATTGAGTCTAGAGCAATAAAGCAAGGTGGATGGATAACAGATGAACCAGTTAGCAAAGTGTCCACAAAATCACCAAACTTACCAAATTTCGTGTAATATAAGAATATGAACAAAACAATCACACTTTCAGATCAGCAACATTCACTTCTATGTGATCTATTCTCTTCAATCGCTGATCTAGACTTGCAAGAGCATTGCGAGGACTCAACAGAATTCGATTCCCTATGGGATGCAGTTATTGACGCTAAGGAGGTCAACTAATGTCAGTTTTACATCACGAAACACTATTAGAGACTTGCTATGATGAAGCGTGGATAGACTACGCTAAAGAGCATAATCTAACATTCGATCAGTTAGATGCACTAGATCAGAATTCTGAACTAGGTTATTTACCTGAAATTGCAAATGAAGCACAAAAAAGATTCGAGGAGTTATGCCAATGAGTTACACCAAAAATGAAATCGCTCTTGAAACATTTGTTTCAAATGTCAATTCCTTTTTCTACTACGTTGGCGAGGATGATGATTTAATCCCATTTCCACGTTATGAGATCAGAGAGAGACTTGACAAGTATGTAAGTCAATTTATGAAATCAATCGAAGTAGAGGGGGATGACGAATGATAGTTAACTTTACAGCATCCATTGTATGTGATGATGAAGGAGTAAATCCGCTTCATTTATGTGAAGAAATTCAAGCATACTTAAACTCTAATCATAATGAGAGTTACATTGAAACTAAAGTGATAAGTTATAAATTAGAAGTTGACAAACAAGTTCCATTCTTTTATCAGGAGGAGTATTAATGCACACATTTAATATAACATTTGATGAACAATACGAGTTCATTAAGTTATACGATATACTCAGAGATATGGACTTTGAGTTAACACCTAATCAAACAAATGTGTTTGAAAAAGTATTAGATAGCAAATTTATTAACCCCACGGAGGTAACACAATGAGACAACTAACTTCACAACAATGGGATGAACTAATTGAACAGTATGTTCAGTTACAAGTTGATAGTATGGATTTCAAATCTATGGAAGCATTTGTTAAACAAACTATCACACAAGATTTAAGAGAAATTGAGTCTAGAGAAGAGTTATGTGATGAAATTAAATATTCATTTGATGAGGAAACTTTAGATGAGTTAGTTGATAACGTAACTAACCCAACTGTACTTGACATTAACAACAA
>CETH01160046.1_pt1 | contig 23056 bp, 22 predicted proteins | sample 361461 | NCBI WGS metagenome assembly CETH01 (sample SAMEA2622695, study PRJEB7988) | marine metagenome | isolation source: saline water (ENVO:00002010), including
AAAAAAAAGCAAGTAAAGCAAAAAAAAATCAAAAAAAAGTAGAATTAAAGGAAATAAAATTAAGGCCAGTAACTGAAGAACATGACTATATGTTTAAAATTAAGAATGCACAGAAATTTCTTTCAAAAGGTGATAAGGTTAAATTCACTATTAAATTTAAAGGTAGAGAGCTACAGCACACTAAACTTGGAAACGATTTAATGGAAAAAATAAAAAATGATATGCAAAATGTTGGAAAAATCGAGCTACAACCCAAATTCGATGGAAAACAAATGATTATGGTGGTTCAGCCACTATAATTATTCTGGTTGTAAAAAAGTTTGGATTTTGTATAAAACCCCCTTAAAATTATGCCTAAATTAAAAACTAAAAGTTCAGCAAAGAAAAGATTTAAAATTACATCTAGGGGTAAAGTAGTAATGCCCCAAGCTGGTAAAAGACATGGCATGATAAAAAGAACTAATTCACAAATTAGAAAGCAAAGGGGCACAACTATCATGTCAAAACAAGATAGCAAAATCGTAAAATCTTATATGCCTTATAGTTTGAGAGGATAATATGGCTAGGGTAAAAAGAGGAGTAACTGGCAAAGCTAAACATAAAAAAGTTTTAAAAGCAGTAAAAGGCCAATTCGGTAGGAGAAAAAATACTATTAGAGTTGCAAGACAAGCCATGGAAAAGGCAATGCAATATGCTTATAGAGACCGAAGAAACAAAAAAAGAGATTTTAAGTCTTTATGGATTCAGAGAATTAATGCAGGAGTTAGAAGTGAAGGTCTAACATATTCAAAATTCATAAATGGCCTTAGTAAATCAGGAATCAAACTAGATAGAAAAATTTTAGCTGAAATTGCTTACGAAAATCCTCAAGCATTTAAAACAATCGTAAAAAAAGCGCAAGCGGCACTTAATTAAATAATCTTCACTATTGTGTTTCTCAGTTTAAGAAATAATCTGTACAAATGTCAGAATTTGAAAAAAAAGTTACTGAGTATAAAAATAAAATAAAATCCTCATCAAAAATTGAAGAAATTGACCTACTAAGATCAGAAGTATTTGGCAAAAATGGTATTATAAATTTGGAGTTTAAAAAATTAGGAGATTTACCAGTTGAAGAAAAAAAATTATTTGCTGCAAATATAAATCGGGTAAAGCAAGAGTTATTGGATACTTATCAATTAAAAAGTGCAGAGATATTAGATAAAAATATTATTGATAAACTTGAAAAGGAAAAAATAGATATAACTTTACCAGAAAGAGAATTTAAAATTGGAAAAGTTCATCCAGTTTCACAAGTCATTGATGAAATTTCATCTATTTTTTCAGAAATAGGATTTTCTGTTGAGGAAGGACCTGATGTGGAAAATGAATATAATAATTTTACTGCGCTTAATACTCCTAAAAATCATCCTGCAAAAGACATGCACGATACATTTTATCTAACAGAAGATATGAAAATATTATTAAGAACTCATACTTCACCAGTTCAGGTTCGTACAATGCTTAAAGGCAAACCACCATTTAAAATTATTGCTCCAGGAAGGACATACAGGAGTGACAGTGATCAAACCCATACCCCAATGTTTCATCAATTAGAAGGGCTTCATATAGATAAGAATATAAATATGGGTCATCTTAAGGGATGTCTTAATTATTTTATTAAAGAATTTTTCGAGGTTGATAAAATTAAAATGAGGTTTCGCCCAAGTCATTTTCCATTCACAGAACCATCAGCAGAAGTAGATATAGGCTATAGGCTAGAAAATAATAAAATTGTAATTGGCGAAGGGGATAAATGGCTTGAAATACTGGGCTGTGGTATGGTCCATCCAAATGTTTTAAAAAATTGTAAAGTTAATCCAAATAAATTTCAAGGTTTTGCTTTTGGAATCGGTATAGATAGATTGGCCATGTTAAAATATGGCATTAATGATTTAAGATCATTTTTTGAATGTGATTATAGATGGTTAAATTATTATGGTTTTGATCCGTTAGATGTTCCAACCAATTATCGAGGATTAAGTCGATGAAGTTCACAAAAGATTGGTTACATGACCACTTAAAAACAAATAAAAGTGAAAAACAAATTATTGATAAGCTAAATGCAATTGGTCTCGAGGTTGAAAAAGTTGAGCCAATAAAGAATGAATTGAGCGAGTTTATTGTAGCAAAAATTATAAAAGTAAAAAAACATCCTAATGCTGATAGATTAAAGTTGTGCGATGTTGATATAGGAGATAAAGAAACTAAAAAAGTTGTATGCGGAGCACAAAATGCCAGTGATGGTTTGTTAACTATTTATGCACCACCTGGTTCAACAATACCCAAAAGTGGAATTAAGTTAGAAGTCACAAAAATTAGAGGAGAAATTTCTTACGGAATGCTCTGCTCTGAGTCTGAATTAAAATTATCTAATGAATCCGAAGGTATTGTTGAACTAGCTAAAAAATATAATCATTTAATTGGAAAACCTTATTTTAATAAAGCCTATAATAATAATGTAATAGAACTATCTGTAACTCCGAATAGGCCTGATTGTTTAGGTATAAGAGGAATTGCTAGAGATTTATTTGCAAGTGGTTGTGGAGATTTAAAAGAAATTAAAAAAATTAAATTTAGGAAATTATACAAACATAATTTAAAAGTAAAAATAGAAAAAAATAAAAACCAGGCTTGTTCAATTTTTGGAAGTTGTTTAATAAAAAATATAACAAACAAAGAAAGTCCAAGTTGGCTAAAAGAGAGAATTTTAGCGTTAGGATTAAGACCAATCTCCGCAGTCGTTGATATAACAAATTTTATAATGTTTGACCTAAATAGACCTCTCCATGCTTATGATTTAAGTAAAATTAAAAATTCAGTTAAAGTAAGAAATTCAAAAAAAGGAGAAAAACTCAAAGCTCTTGATAATAATACTTATGTTTTAAAAGAAAATATGTGTGTTATAGCTGACGACGCTGGGCCTTTGGGTTTAGGGGGAATAATTGGAGGAGTAAGATCAGGAACAGAGTTAGATACTAAAAATATATTACTTGAGTCTGCATATTTTGATCCAGTTATTACAAGAAAAACAGCAAAAGAATTAGAAATAAATAGTGATGCTAAATTTAGATTTGAAAGAGGCATTGATCCACAATCAGTGAAATACGGATTAGAAATTGCATCTAAATTAATTATTGAAATATGTGGCGGTGAAGTATCAAACGTTGATATTCAAGAGACACATAAATTTAAAAATAATATAATAAATTTTGATCCAAAAATAGTATCAAGAACAATTGGGACAAGCATTAAAGAAAAAGATATTACTAAAGTCTTAAAAAAATTAGGATTTGTTGTAAAAAAAAAAGGCAAAGGTATAAAAATAAAAGTACCATCATGGAGACCAGATATATTTGGTGAGATTGATTTAGTAGAGGAAGTTATAAGAATTTTAGGATTTGATAAGATCAAGTCAATTGAACCTGAAAAAGTTCGAACAAAACCAACGCTTAATTTTTACCAAAAACACTTCCATTTAGCCCAGCGTTCAGTTGCATCTAAAGGCTATTATGAGACGATCACATGGTCTTTTAGCGATGAGAAAATTAATGATAAATTTAAAGAAAAATTCAATTCTACAAAAATTATAAATCCTATTAGTTCAGATCTTGGAGTACTAAGAAACTCTTTGTACCCAAATTTGATTTATTATTTAGAAAAAAATTTAAATAGGGGATTTATTGATCAATCTTTATTTGAGATTGGTCCAGTTTTTACAGGTAACAAGCCAGGTGACCAGATAACGGTTGTATGTGGAATTAAAAAAAAACATTTTTATGATGAAGATAATAAAAAAGATCAACATTTAGATGTATTCGATATAAAAAAAGATTTTGTACAAACTCTTGTTGAGCTTGGTATTGATAAAGATGAAATATCAGTTGAGGATAAATCTCCCTCTTATTACCATCCTGGAATTTCAGGTTCAATTAGTTCTAAAGATGGAAAATATCTATTTGGTTATTTTGGACAAATCCATCCTAAGATTATAGAGTTAACTTTTGGTTTTGAAATCTTTTTAGAAAATGCAGTGAATTTTAAAAAAAATAATAAAAAAATAAAAGAAAACTTAATATTATCAGAATATCAAAAGTCAGACAGAGATTTTGCTTTTTTAGTAAATAAAGATACAAAGGCTCAATTATTAGTAAATGCAATACAAATTATAGATAAGTCGTTAATAAAAAATATTAAAATATTTGATGTTTACGAAGGAGAAAATATTCCATCAGATAAGAAATCTATTGCTATTAAAGTCACACTTCAATCTGATTTTAAAACACTTAATGAAAATGATTTATCTGATATTTCAAATAAAATTATTAAGTCAGTAGAAGAGCAAACTGGTGCAAAACTAAGATCCTAATGGATAAAATCGATAATATAAGAAATTTTGCGATAATAGCACACATTGATCATGGCAAATCAACAATAGCTGATAGAATTATTCATAAATGTGGAGGTTTGACTGATAGAGAAATGAAATCTCAAGTTCTTGACTCAATGGATATAGAGCGTGAAAGAGGAATAACTATTAAAGCTCAAACAGTTAAGCTTAAATATAAATCAAAAAATGGCAAAGAATATATTTTAAACATAATTGATACCCCAGGTCATGTAGATTTTAGTTATGAAGTAAGTAGATCATTATATGCTTGTGAAGGTTCAATTTTAATTGTTGATAGTACACAAGGAGTTGAGGCACAAACATTGGCAAATGTTTATCAAGCTTTGGATATGAATCACGAAATTATTCCAATACTCAATAAAATAGATCTTCCAGCTTCAGATTTAGATAGGACTACAAAACAAATAGAGGATGTTATTGGAATTGAAACCACTAACGCAATACCTTGTTCTGGAAAAACTGGAGAAGGGATTGAAGATATATTAGAGACAATTATAAATTACCTGCCGCCACCAAAAGGTAAAATAAATAATGTACTAAAATGCTTATTGGTTGATAGTTGGTATGATACTTATTTAGGTGTAGTTACATTAGTGAGAGTAATAGATGGAAAAATTAGTAAGAATATGAAAATTAAAATGATGTCAACAAATCAAGAATATGTTGTTGAAAAAGTAGGAGTGTTTACACCAAAACCAAAAGATGTAAATGAATTAAACAGTGGAGAAATTGGCTTTATAATCACAGGTATAAAAAATCTATCAGATACAAAGGTTGGAGATACCATTTGTGAGGTGAACAAACCCCTGCAGGAACCCTTACCAGGTTTTAAACCAAGCAAGCCAGTGGTCTTTTGTGGTTTATTTCCTGTAGACAGTTCTGATTATCAAAAATTGAAAGATGGTTTGGCTAAACTTCAGTTAAATGATGCAAGCTTTTCTTATGAGGCGGAATCTTCTACAGCTTTAGGCTTGGGGTTTAGATGTGGCTTCTTAGGATTACTTCATCTAGAGATTATTACAGAGAGACTTGAAAGAGAGTTTGATATAAATCTTATAACAACTACACCTGGAGTTGTTTATAAAGTACACTTAAATAATGAAAAAATAGTAGAGCTTCAAAATCCGTCAAGCCTACCCGATCCAACACTTATAAAATATATAGAGGAGCCATGGATAAAAGCTACTATTATTACACCTGATCAATATTTAGGTTCAATTATAAAACTATGCCAAAACAAAAGAGGTATACAAACCAATTTAAGTTACTCAGGCAGTAGAGCTGTTATAAACTACGAGATACCCTTAAATGAAGTTGTTTTTGATTTTAATGATAGATTAAAGTCTATGACTAGTGGCTATGCTAGTTTTGATTACGACATTTTAAGTCATAGAGAAGGAGATCTTGTAAAGTTATCAATATTAGTAAATACAGAGGCTGTCGATGCTTTAGCAATGATGGTTCATAAAGATTTTGCACAGAGCATTGGGAGGGATGTATGCGAAAAATTGAAAGATTTAATACCGAGACATAATTTTATGATACCAATTCAAGCGGCTATAGGTGGAAAAATTGTTGCTAGAGAGACAATTAAAGGTTTTAAGAAAGATGTTTTAACAAAGATCCATGGAGGAGGAGCTTTGGATAGAAAAAGAAAGCTTTTAGAAAAACAAAAAAAAGGAAAAGCAAGAGCCAAACAGTTTGGTAAAGTTGAAATACCTCAAGAAGCGTTTATAGGTGTATTAAAAATTTCTAAAGATTGATTAAATGATTTATGATTGTTTTTCATATTTGGATGAAGACTTACTTTTAGATTTAAGATTAAATATTTTAGACAAAGTAGTAGATTTTTTCGTAATTGTTGAAGGAAATAAAACTTGGCAAAATAATTCAAAAAAATTAAAATTTAATATAAATAAATTTTCCAAATTTAAAAAAAAAATTATTTATATCCCAGTGGAAAATATGCCAGATGGGGATGATCCATATTTAAGGGAAAATTTTCAGAGAAATTGTATTAATAGAGGTTTAAAAAATGCAGACAAAAATGATTTAATATTAGTGTCTGATCTAGATGAAATTCCAAACCCTGAAATTATTTATAAATTTAACGCAAAAGACAGGTTTGCAGTTTTTAAACAAAAACACTTTTATTATAAATTAAATTTGCAAAGTGAAAAAAACCCATTCTGGTTTGGTTCAAGAATTTGTGTAAAAAAATACTTAATCTCTCCTCAATGGCTTAGAGATCTTAAATTTAAAAAAAGACCTTTTTGGCGAATAGACAAATTTAGATTGAATAATATTATTGATAATGGTGGTTGGCATTTCTGCAATTTAAAAAGCCCTGAGGAATTATTATATAAATATAAAAATTTGTGTGAAACAAATGACCCTTACCATTTTAAAGAAAAAATAGATAAGAAACATTTATCAGTGGAAGAAATTAAAAAAAAAATTGACTCTGGAAAAGATATTATCGGAAGAGAAGATAATTTTAAAAAAGTGAGCATAGATAACACATACCCAAATTATTTAATTAATAACTTAAATAACTTTAAAAACTGGATAATTTAAATATTTCACTTTTTTCAGCTGGAAAGCAGATCAAATTCTCATCGAAATCGGAATATAAGTAATTATTTAATTTTATTTTTCTTAAAACATCACTAAAAATTTTATTATCTATGTGAATATATTCAAAAATAATTGTTGGTCTGAATTTAACATTATCAAAAAAATCATTAAGTATAATGCCCTCGTGCCCTTCAACATCTAATAAAAGAAGATCAAGATTAACTATATTATGTTTTTTTATTAGACTTCTTAAAGTTAAGCAGTTTACTTTTTCAACAGATATATGCTTTCTTCTTACTTTATGTTTTATCAAATGATTTTTATCCAAGGAAGAAATCCCCGCTATGTGATCATCGTAATATTTTATATTTTTATCACTAACTTTGAAAATATCTATTTCGCCATCTATACTTGATATTGCTATGTTTTCAAAAATTGAATTTTTTTTTTGAGAATAGTTCAATTTTAATTTATCAAAATATTCCTTAATTGGTTCCACAAATATTGTTTTTGTATCATATATATTTAAGTATTTATTTATAGGATCAAATCTTTTTCCATCATTTGATCCAATCTGAATAATATCTTTTATATTATTGCTTAAGAATAGATGATTTAAAATCATATCTAGGTTAAAAAACTTATCATTTAAAATTCTTTTATTTTTAACTAAATTTTTTTCAACTAACTTGTATCCTAATGCACCTATTATCTTTTTTAAGAAATTGATTTTCATAGTAATTAATTTAAATGTATTTAAAAATTTATTAATTTAAAGTTACAATTTATTGTGAATAAAGAAAACTTAAATATCTGCCAAGTATCATTATCTGGAAACATACCAATTATTTTAGAAAATTACAAAAATTTTTGTAAGTTTTACAATACTACCAAATTTTATATTATATGCCCTAGAAGTGAAATAAAATTATTTAAAGAGAAACTTAACTTTAAAAATATATTTATAATCTCAGAAGAAAAAATTTTATCTTTTAATAAATTTCAGCAAATTTCAAATAAACTTTTAATAAAAAAAAAATATTTTAATAAAATTCAAGATAGACTTAAGTGGTATTATCAACAAGCATTAAAAATCAGTTTTATATTTGATTTTGTTAAAGATACTAATGAAGAAATTATAATATGGGATGCAGATACAATTTTACTAAAAAAAATTAATTTTTTTAAGAAAGATTTATCTATTAGTTATGGAACTACGTCTGAATTTCATAAAGCATATTATGATACAAATAGAATCATATTAAAAAAATTACCTAAATATTACATTTCATGCTTAGCTCAATTTATTTCACTATCTTTAAAGGAATATAAAAGTTTGGAAAAATCTATGATTAAGTTTTCGAAAAAAAAATACCCAACATCAGAATGGATCAGCATAGTTATGATTAAAGCAATCTGCAAAGCTCACAATGAATACAATGGGTCTATGTTTTCTGAATATGAACTTATAGGTCAGTCAAATTTAATTTATAAAAAATCATCTCAAAAACTAATATCAGGTTTAAGAGAGTTTTTAGATGGAAGATTGACTAACATGCAAAAAAAAATAACTTTATTATTAGGCTACAGTTACATTGCTTATGAACACACTCATCAAAATAAATATAGTAAAAATATGCTTAAAAGAGACCAGAGTTGGTTTTTATTTATAAAACTTTTGATAAGAAAAACATCAAATAAATTTTTTAGGGGTATAAAACATAAAATCTTGAATATAATTTATAATGGTTAAAAAATTAAAAATATTTTGTGTGACAGATAAAGCCTTACCTCACCTAGAGGATTCTACTTTATTTTTAGCTGGTGTAGGAAAAAATAAATTTAACAAAAATTATTTTGATTGCTCAATCAAAAATAATATTTTTCATAAAGAAAAGTATTATTCTGAATTAACTTTTCATTATTGGTATTGGAAAAATTTAATTCAAAGTGAAGACTCTGATTGGGTTGGTTTTTGTCAAAAAAGGAGGTTCTGGATAAAATCAAGCTCTGACAAGGAAACTATTAATTCTCAAAATTTAAAGTCTAATTTATTATCTGAGCCTGAATCTGCTTGGGAAAATTTTGATAGTATATTATGTAATCCGATAAATGTATCTGGAGCAAAAAAAATTAAAATTTTTAAAAGGGGATGGAAAAACTTGCTTGATGATCCAAAATTAATTTTCAAAAAAAATTTTGAAACAATCAAGATACACTTCGACATGCATCATGGATATAGAAATTTAGAAAAAGCCATAGATTTATTGGAAAACGAGGAAAAAAAAGATTTTAGTAATTATGTAAATAAAAATAAGACATATAATCCACACATAATGTTTATTACAAAACCAGAAATCGCAAATAAATGGTTTAAAGCATCTTTTGAATGGTTGAGCAGATGTGAAGAAATTTTTGGTTTTGAAAATCTTAAAGGCTATGACACAACTAGATTATATGCTTACTTAGCCGAGAGGTATTTATCATTTTGGTTTAAAAAATATACAAAATCAAAAAACTCTCCTTGGATATTTATTAATAATTAAAATTTATGGACTCTTATTTAATAACAGGTGGTGCGGGATATATAGGAAGCCATTTAGTTGAAAGACTGATTAATAAAAAAAAGAAGGTAATAGTTTACGATAATTTATCAACTGGCTCTATGTTATTGCTAAAAAAAAAAGTGAAATTTATTAAAGGTGATATAAATAATTATAAAAAATTATCACAAGTGCTTATTAAACATAAAATAAATACAATTTTTCATTTTGCTGCTGCAATAAATGTTGCTGAAGCTGAAATAAACAAGAAAAAGTATTATAAAAATAATATAAATGGTACAAAGAATTTAATTAAAGCAATAAATGTTTCTAAATTGAAAGTAAAAAATATTATATTTGCTTCTTCGTGTACAGTATATGGAGGTGCTAAAAATTCTATTACCGAAGAAAGTAAAATTAAACCTGCGGGATACTATGGATATACAAAAGCAATTTCAGAAAAAAATATAATTAATTTTTCAAATAGTATTGGATGCAATTATGCAATTTTAAGATATTTTAATGTTGCCGGAGCTAGTAATAGTGGAAACATCGGTGAAATTAATTCAAAAAATGGTCATTTATTTAAAAATATAGCTATTCAGTCACATAAGAAAATAAGAAAAGTTTATATTAATGGAAAAAATTTTAAAACACGTGATGGTACATGTGTAAGAGATTATATCCATGTAGTTGATTTGACGGATATTCACTTGAAAGTTCTTAGTTATCTAAACAAAAAAAATAAATCATTAATTTTAAATTGTGGATATGGCCGAGGATACTCAGTATTAGAGATTGTTAATCAGGCGAGTAAAATTATAAGTAATTTATACATTTTATTTACTAAAAAGAGAATTGGGGATGTGAATAGTGCATTTTGTAGCAATAAAAAAATAAAAAAAATACTAAATTGGAAACCAAAAAATAACAATATTAAGCTTATGCTAACTTCAGCAATAAACTGGGAAAAAAAATTGTTTAATTTAAAACAAAAATAATTTTATGATAAAAATTTTTGATAAATTAGTTTTTGGTCAAAATGAAGATAAATTAAAGAAATTAACCATTAAAGAAGTAATTTATGATTTTGAAAATAAAAAAAATAAAAATTTATTTTTTTTAATAGAAAAAAGATTTGAATGGATGAAAAGATTTATTAATGAAAATGAAAAAGGCTTAGAGGTAGGTGCTGGGGCTGGATTTTCAAAAGTAATATTAAATTCGTATAAAATTGATACTTGTGATTATTCTACCGATGATCATCTTGATTTTAAAGATGTAGATGCAATGAACACAAAATTTGAAAAAAATAGTTATGACTATGTCATTGCAAGTAATATGATGCATCATGTTTCTTATCCTGTTAAATTTATTAATGAAATGAATAGAATTTTGAAAAAAAATGGTAAATTAATTATATTTGAACCAAATTTGTCCATAATTTATCAGTTAATTACTTTAATCACAAAACATGAGGGATTTGATTTTAATTATAATATCTGGGAGTCAACACAGCCTATGAATAAACCAGATGATCTTTGGGACTCTAATCAAGCAGCAGCACATCTATTATTCGATAACAAAGAAAGATTTTCAAAAAATACTAATAATATTTTTGAGATTATTCACGACGAATATTCAGAGTTTTTAATATTTATTAACTCTGGAGGTATTTATTCAAAATCAAAATACATTCCACTAAATTATTTATTTTTGAGATTTTTTTGGTTACTAGATAAAATTTTAACTAAAGTTTTTCCAAATATATTTGCTTTAGGGAGACAAATAGTATTAAAAAAAAATTAAAAACTAATTCTTTATAATTTTCCTTTTTTTTTATAATCGTCTAAAAATTTTAATCTTTTTTTATTATCTATTCCTGCCAAATGAATGATAGAGGGATCTATACTCTCACTGCTTATTTCTGAAAAAGACGGAATTGTATTCCATTCTTTCGGCAGAAATTTTATCTTATTTAAGTAATACTCATCTCCCTCATTATCATTTAAATTACCTGTAATTTCTGCTTTTAAACCTATTAAATCCATAATTGCAGCTTGTTCCCACCACACATGTTTTATATATTTTTCCATATTCCAAATTTTCTCTAAAAAATTTACACTAAATTCGCTTGCTTTAAATATCATTACTCCACAATTAATTCTATTAATTGTTAAAATTGTATTTTTAAAATTTGATCCTTTATGAAGAGCACAATAATGATTTATTATAAAAATTTCTTTATTATCCTCTATTACAGATAAAATATTTCTTGCCTGTTTCGCAAAAAATGCATCCGCATCTATCCACATAATAAATTCATTTTTTTTCTTAGAAATTTCGTCTTTTATTAACTTAATTTTATTCCAAGATTGTGGTCTTCCAGTTGATGGCATTTTTAAAATTTCACAATCAAAATTATATTTTTTTGAGTACTCAAAAATAGATTTTGATGTTATTTTACCTATCTCATTAAAATTTTCATCATATGAAGTAATTATTTTTAAATTATAATTTTTTAAATTTGGCTGGTCGAATTTCAAATCAATATTGATCTCTTTTTTGGGTTTATCTATGTTAGTAGGTTGGCTCTTTTTCTGAATTTTTTTTTGTAATTTATGAAAATACTTTTTAAACATTTATTTATGAAAGTCTGAACTATTTTTACTTCTTATTTTTTTAATACTTAGTTTGTAAGGAAATTTTTTCTTTAAAAATCTAGAAATTTTAAATTTAATATCAATTCTATTATTTATTTGTTCCAGGAGTAAAGTTTCTTGTGCAAATCTTGAAAATTTATCAAAATTTTCTACTGAGGATATATTTTTATGTATTTTTGATCTTGAAAATTTACCAAAAAAAATTCCTGTTATTTCTGAATTTTTAAATTTAGCTAATTTAAAAACAGATTTTTTGTTACTTAAGAGTATATTAATTATACTTATTGATTTGAAAATTATTGAACTATCATGAAAAAGAACAATACTGTTAGTTTTAAGTTTATCATATGAATTTATAAAATCAGAAAAAGTGTTTTTATCTGTATGTATTCCATCTATAAAAACTAGATCAAACTTTTGTTTAGTTTTAAATTCTGATACATCCCCATCAAAAGTTTTAAGTTTGTTAGTTTTAATTTTAAAACTTTTCAGTTTATTTAGCATATCTTTTTCGCTTACATTCTCGTAACTCCAAATCTCATTTCTCTCATCGTCCAATCTTTGTCTCCTTCTATCAATTGAAATGACCTCTCCACATTGATTTTCCAATAAAAAAGGAGTTAAGCTTCCTCCAAGGAAAGAGCCAATTTCAAGATATTTAAATTTTTTTTTTGTATTTTTTTTTATTAAATCAATTGTTTTCAGTAAAATATACTTATCAATATTTGACGTTTGAGAACTGATTGGAAAGTATTTATTTATCTCAGATAAATTCATATTAATAATTAATTTATGTTTTTAATAATTTTAAGGATTTTAAAAGATCTATATTCATTTTCATAGCCAAAGTTCCAATTATAACCATAAGCACATAATCTACCAGGCCTTTAAGAAAAGTAACTATTAAAAACTGAGTTTGATATATTCTTACACCATCGTTGTAATAAAATGTATCAAAATTTAGTATATATATATAAATGAAATTAATAAAAAATTTTAGAAATAATATATAAACCAAATTTTTAAATTCTTTATAATTATAATTGATTAATAAATATGGAATTATTAAAATTATAAAAACTTCCCTATAAAATGCATTCGAAAAAGTCAAAAAACAAAAAAGTAAACTATTTGCACTTATTAGAAATAATTTTTTTTCAAAAGTGTAAATATCTAAAAAATTAAATTCTTTTCTTAGTGAGTTTCTAAAAATTATAAATAGAAATATGCCATACATTAAAATAAGTGCTAAGCCATAATGAAACGAGTACATTTCTTTCAAAATTTTTGGTATAGTTTTAATTGAAAACAAGTAATGTAATCCCATTTTCCAACTACCAGAGTCTTTAAACATTAAAGAATATTCTTCCCTAAATAAATAGATAAACAAAAAGGAGGCAAATAAAATAAATAAAAAAATGAAAAATAAATATTTTATTTCTCTTTTTTCTTTCTCTATAAAAATAATTATTCCATATATGAATGGGTGGAACTTAAATAAAAAGGAGTAAATTACCAAAAGCCAATTTAAAAAATAAATCCTATTATATGCAATAAAAATAATAATAAGATATAAAATAATATCTAAATTCATTCTTTCAATTAAAAGCAAAGTAGATGGGTTCAGTAAAGCTAATGCACATAAAAAGAATTGAATATAGTTTTTTGGATTAATTATTTTTATTGTCGATACTGTAAATATAAAAATAAGAATAAAAGGTATATAAAAAAAATTATTCTCTGAAAATAATTTTTTTAATGGTGTAAAAAATAAAACTGAGTGTCCATAATTAAATCCTTTACAATTTAATTCTCCAGGACCATTATATGGACTAAACCCTAAATTCACACATTTAATTGCATTAAAATATATTTTATAATCTCCAAAATATTGACTTGAACCAAGTACAAGAAACTTTATAACACCCGAATTAAAGAGAAAAAAATATATAGCAAGAAATAAAAATGAAAATATAGTAATTTTTGAAATTTGTTTCATTTTTTTTTATAAATTATAAAATATCTACATAGAATATTATTTTATTTTAAATTGCTAACTCTTTTTTGGAGAGATGGCCGAGTGGTTTAAGGCGCACGCTTGGAGAGCGTGTATAGGGGAAACTCTATCGTGGGTTCGAATCCCACTCTCTCCGCCAAAATACTTAAAAAAAATTCAGTTTAGAGTACTAATTTAAAAAGTAACTAATTTTTTTTTTTTTCATTAAATAAGTATTGATTATCAATACAAATAGAGGACTTCAGACATCCTGAATTTGTCAAAAATTTAAAAGATGCTATAAAAAATAAACTTACACTAATGTCATCACAAAACACTATAAACTACAAAGCAGATTCAATTAAAGTTCTCAAAGGTCTAGAGGCTGTAAGAAAAAGACCAGGTATGTACATTGGTGATACTGATGATGGCACAGGTCTTCATCATATGGTATATGAGGTTGTAGATAATTCTATTGATGAGGCTCTTGCAGGTTACTGCAAAAATATAGAGGTATGCATAAATTCTGATGGTTCCATTACAGTAAAAGATGATGGAAGAGGTATCCCTGTTGACATGCATAGGGGTGAAAAAAAATCAGCAGCAGAAGTAATTATGACACAACTGCATGCTGGTGGAAAATTTGATCACAACTCTTATAAAGTTTCGGGAGGATTACATGGGGTTGGAGTTTCTGTTGTAAATGCACTTTCTCAAACATTAAAACTTAATATTGAAAGAGATGGAAAGAAATATTTTATTGAATTTAAAAATGGTAATGCAAAATCACCATTGAAACAAATTGGTAATTCAAAATCTACTGGTACTGAAATTAATTTTCTTCCCTCCAAAGAAGTTTTTTCGACAACGAAATTTAGTTTTGTTGTTTTAGAAAAGAGACTTAGGGAATTAGCTTTTTTAAATAAAGGAATTAAAATAGTTCTAAATGATTTTTCAAATAAAAAATCAAAATCTACAGAATTTAAATACGATGGTGGTATAATAGAATTTATTCAGTTTTTAGATAGCAAAAGAGAAAGTCTGAAAAATAAAAATGAAAAAGAACTTTTTAAAAAACCAATTTATATGGAAGGTTTGAAAAAAGATATTGAAATACAATGTTCAATGCAATGGAATGCTGGATATAGCGAGGATGTCTATCCGTTTACAAATAATATATATCAAAAGGATGGTGGCACACATTTATTAGGTTTTAGAAGCGCATTAACAAGAGTAATAAATAAATATGCTAATGACCAAAATTTATTAAAAAAAAATAAAGTCAATCTTTCTGGCGATGATGTAAAAGAGGGACTGACTTGTGTATTATCAATAAAAATCCCTGACCCAAAATTTTCATCTCAAACAAAAGATAAATTAGTATCTTCAGAGGTAAGAAATATTACGGAAAACTTTGTTAGTGAAAAATTATCTATATGGTTTGATCAAAACCCTTCTGTTGCCAAAACTGTGTTAGCAAAAATTATTCAAGCAGCTGTCGCAAGAGATGTTGCAAGAAAAGCTAGAGAAAGCGTTAGAAGAAAAGGTGCCTTAGAATTAACTGGATTACCGGGAAAACTTGCAGATTGTCAAAACTCCAAACAAGAGGGTACAGAGCTATTCATAGTTGAGGGAGACTCTGCCGGTGGATCAGCTAAACAAGGAAGAAACAGAGAGTATCAAGCTGTACTTCCTTTAAGAGGAAAGATATTAAATACTTTTACAGAACTTAATGGAAAAAACGGGAAATCAATAGACTATAAAACTAAATCGTTGTCTAAGATGATGTCATCAAACGAAATTGTAACATTAATAAACGCTTTAGGACTTGATCCAAAAAGTGATGAAATAGATATCAAAGATCTTAGATATGGTAAAATTATTATCATGACTGATGCTGATGTAGATGGCTCTCACATAAGAGCATTATTGTTGACCTTTTTTAATAATAAACCTTTCAGTAAGTTAATTGAAAATGGAAATATTTATCTGGCACAACCACCATTGTTTAAAATAAATAAAGGTTCTAAAAGTATTTATATAAAAGATGAGCCTGATTTAGATAAATATATTTTGAATAGTATTAAAAAGTCAGAGAAAATAAGCAAAGGCAGTAAAGAATTCCAAAAAATTATAAATGAGGAAAAATCAAAATTAAGCATACAAAGGTTCAAGGGTTTAGGTGAAATGAATCCAATTGAGTTATGGAACACAACTTTAAACCCAGAAACTAGAAATTTACTTCAGGTTCAATACTCAAAAAATCTGAAGAAGGATCAAGATTTAATTTATACTTTAATGGGTAATGACGTATCATTGAGAAAGGATTTTATTGTAGATAACGCAATAAATGTTTCAAACTTAGATATTTAAATGGAGTTTTTAAATAATTCCAAAAACTATTCTTTAAACCGAAAAACGTATATTAATTTAAGATGGATAGCAATTTTAGGTCAGTTCATAGCAATTAATTTAGCCGCCTTTTATTTTAAATATGAATTTTCATTCATAAAATCAAATATAGTAGTATTAATAGGTGCAATAAGTAATATTTATTTAATAAGTTTCTATGTTAAAAATTTATTGTCAAATAGGACAGCTTTTAATTTTCTAATTATCGATATTTTACAATTAACTTTACTTTTTTATTTTACAGGAGGGATATTAAATCCATTTATTATATTTTTAATAATTCCAAGTGTATTTGCATCTTTGAGTTTAGAGAAAAAAACAAATTATGTATTAATTTTAATTACCTTAATAAGTATATTTATGCTCACTTTTTTTTACCAAGAAACCTCTCTACCATTCCCTAAAAAATCATTAATCAATGAATATTTTTATTTTTCTATTCCCATTTCACTGGTAATTGCATTATTTTTTCTTAATTTTTTTGCAATAATATTTGCACAAGAATCTAGTTTGAGGAAAGATGCACTAGATAAAATTCAACAATTAATTGCAAAAGAACATGAATTAGTATCGCTCGGAGGCCAGGCTGCAGCAGCAGCACATTCTCTAGCTACACCACTATCAACGATTAAGCTTATTACGCAAGAATTATCAAAATCTTTAAAGGGTAATAAAGATATTGAAAAAGATATTATCTTGCTAAGTGAACAAGTTGAAAGATGTAACCAAATTCTAAAAAAACTTTCTATAAATCCAGATATCAATGATGAGTTTATCGATTATGACCTCACACTTTCTAATTATATTAGAGAAATTATCAAATCCTTTGAAAGTATAAGTAAAAAAAAGTTTTTTTTTCAAGATAATCAAAATACGAATCCAATAAAATTTAAAAGATCTATTGAAATTATTTATGGATTACGAAATTTCATTGGAAATGCAAATAAATTTGCTAAAGAAAAAATTTTCATAACTATTAATTCTGATAGTCAAATTACTGAGATCATAATTGAAGATGATGGCAATGGTTTTCCAAAAGATATTTTAGATAAAATTGGTGAACCTTATATTAGATCAAAAGAAAAAAATTTCTCAAAAAAATCAGGTTTGGGTCTTGGAATTTTTATTGGTGGAACCCTATTAGAGAGAAATTATGCAAAAATAATTTGTCGAAATTCCATAACACGGAATGGTGCGGAAGTTATAATTAGATGGGATAATAAAGACCTAAAAAAATTTAATTAAGATGTTTGTTATTTTTAAATAATTCACTTAGCTCTCCAATCATTACGTCACCTAACTCCTGAACATCAGTAATCTTAATTGCTCTCTTATAATAACGAGAAACATCATGTCCAATACCAATAGCTAAAATTTCAATATCATCTTTACTCTCAACAAACTTTACTACTTTTTTTAAATGTTTTTCCAAATAGTCTCCAGAATTAACTGATAGCGTAGAGTCATCTACTGGAGCTCCATCAGATATCACCATCAGTATTTTTCTTTCCTCTTTTCTTTTCTTTAATCTATTATAGGCCCACATAATTGCCTCACCATCAATATTTTCCTTAAGAATACCTTCCTTAAGCATTAGACCTAAATTTTTTTTTGACTGACGCCATTGACTATCAGCACTCTTATAAATTATATGTCTTAGATCATTCAAACGTCCAGGATTTTTCATCTTTCCATTTTTATTCCAACTTTCTCTTGATTTACCACCTTTCCAGTTTTTTGTGGTAAAACCGAGTATTTCAACTTTAACTGAACATCTTTCCAAGGTTCGAGACAATATATCCGCACAAAGAGCTGCAATTGTTATGGGTCTGCCTCTCATTGAACCAGAATTATCAATTAATAAACTTACAACTGTATCTTTAAACTCTTGATCTTTTTCTTTCTTAAACGAGAGAGAATTATAAGGATCAATTATTATTCTTGGTAACTTTGAACTATCTAAAAGTCCTTCTTCTAGATCAAAATCCCAGGAACGATTTTGTTTTGCCATAAGTTGTCTTTGCAATTTATTTGCTAATTTAATAATAAGATCTTTAAAATTAACCAGTTGCTGGTCAAGATTTTTTCTTAATTTAAATATTTCCTCAGCTTCCTCTAAATTTTCAGCCTTTTCTATTTCATCAAATTCTTTAGTAAAAATTTTATATTCCTTATCACTTTTAGTATCATTAAGCTTTTGTATTATATTTTCGGAACTTTGCTGATCACTTTCAGTATCAAAAAGCTGTTCCTCCATCCTGAATTCATTTACATCTAAATCAGTTTCAGATAAAGACTGGTTTTCAGATTCATTTTGCTCTTGGTTTTCATTAGTTTCATTGTCCGAGTCCGTTTTATTTTGATCACTTTGATCACTTTCTTGCTGTTTTTCATCATTTTTTTCCTCTTCATCTTTTTCAAAAAAATCTAATTCGTTTAAGATTTCCATAAATTTAGAGCTATATAATTCTTGATTTTCTAAGTTTTGCTTTAAATAATTCAAATGTTTTCCAAAGCTTTTTCTAAATTCATCTTCCCAAAAACCTAAAATTTTTTCACATAATTGATTAGGTTTTATATTAAAAAAGTTTTTAATCATATAAATTTCAAAAGCCTCTGTTATAGTAGTGTCATCTTTTGATTTTAATTGATCTTTCCTTTTCAAGCTTATTTTATATTTATAATTATCTACTAGATTTCTGTTAACTCCTTTTAAAATTTTCATTCCAAGTTTTTCATATCTAATTTTTTCAGATACATCATATAAAGATTTTAATGTTGGTTTTTTTGGCAAGTTTTTTAAATATATTTTCTTATTTGAAAATTTTCTTTTTAGAGCCTCTGAATCTGTTTCAGCTCTTAATTTTAAAAAATCGTACTTATTATTTAAATTGTCTAATTCAAAAAAACTATAATTTTTAGAGCTATTATTTTTTGCATCAGATTTTTCGTTTTGCTGAAAGTCTTCAGAAATAACTTTAACTGTTGATATTAATGCTTGTTTAAATTTTTCTTTTAGATTTACGTCTTTTTTCATCTAAATTTGGATATTTATAAGTGATTCTGGAAGATCTTCTCCAAAGCACCTTTGAAAATACTCAGCTATAGTATTTTTTTCAACATCATCACACTTATTTAAGAATGTAACTCTGAATGAATATCCAATATCTTTAAAAATTCTGCTATTTTCAGCCCAATGAATAACTGTCCGTGGACTCATCACTGTTGATATGTCACCAGCAATAAATCCTTTTCTAGTCAATGCTGCAACTTTTATCATATTTGAAATTATCTCTTTGCCTTTAGCATTATTCATATCTTTATTCTTTGATAGAACTATTTCCATTTCTTTTTCAAGTTCTAGGTAGTTTAAAGTAGTTACTATATTCCATCTATCCATTTGGCCTTGGTTTATCTGCTGTGTCCCATGGTATAATCCAGTAGTGTCTCCCAATCCAATTGTATTTGAGGTCGCGAATAATCTAAAATAATTATTTTGTTTTAAAACTTTATTTTTATCTAATAAAGTAAAACTTCCTTCTGACTCTAATACCCTTTGTATAACAAACATCACATCAGGTCTCCCAGCATCATATTCATCAAATACTAAAGCAACTGGGTTTTGTATTGACCATGGCAAAATACCTTCTTTAAATTCTGTTACCTGCTTGCCATCTTTTATAACAATTGCATCTTTACCAATTAAATCGATTCTACTTATATGACTGTCTAAATTAACTCTTATACAAGGCCAATTTAATCTAGCAGCGATTTGTTCAATATGTGTAGATTTTCCTGTTCCATGATATCCTTGAACCAAAACTCTTTTGTTGAAACAAAATCCAGATAAAACTGCTAAAGTAGTATCTCTATCAAATTTATAACCTTTATCAATTTCTGGAACGAATTCACTTTTTTTAGAAAATCCCTCAATTTCCATATCGCTTTCAATTCCAAATGTTTGTTTCACGGAAAGTTTAATATCTGGTGTAATATCAATATTTGGTGTCAATTTTTCCTCTATAAGTTTTTTTAAGTTGAGTGTAAGCTAAAGTTATGACTTTGAGCTTATCTTCAAATTTCTTATTTCCAGCATTCATATCAGGGTGAAATTTTTTGACAAGCTTTTTAAATTTTTCTTGTATTTTTTTCCACTCTATTCCTGCTGGCATATCTAGAATCGTAAATGCTTGGAAATCTTGACTACTAAATCTAAATTTTTTCATATGGTCTAAATTTTCAAGATTTCTGAATTTTTTAGCCTCGTCTTTTAATGCATTATTCCAAAGAATTTTGAAAAAATTATCAGATGAGCTAAAGCTTTGAGTGGGTTTGTGCCATATCATGTCAGATTTAATAAATTCAATAATCTGCTGATCATTCATGCCTGAAAAATAATTCCAATTTTTATTAAACTCTTTTACGTGTTCTAAACAAAGCATTCTATATTTTTTACTATTATCTTTTTCAACTGGGGCTTTAAACTCGCCTAAATTATTGCAATTATTCCACTCACAAATTGTTTTCATAATAATTTTATTTATAATATTTAATATGGATATAGAAAATTTATTTAAAAATATCAAAATAAAATTACTCAAAAATAGGTTTATTCAGCATGTAGAAATTGAAGATAAAACCTATCTTCACTTGAAACATGCTTCTCACGATAAAAACAAATATCATATAAAACTAAATATCTACTCAAATGAGTTAAAAAAAATAAGCAGGATAGAGTCAACAAAACAAATAAATAAAATACTAGAAAGTGAAATAAAAGATCACATACATTCAATTCAAATTTTATTAAAGTAAATCAGATTTAATAAATTTTTTTATCTTCAAGATATTAAACTGTTTATTGATATTTACAGTTCCAATCTTTTTAAGTGTGATGATATTTATATTTTTAGAAAAATTTTTTTTATCTAAAATCATAAAATTTACAATCCTATCAATATCCTTTTTTTTGAAAAATTTTTTTAAATCATGAAAATTTAATTTTGATAAATGGGAAATTATTCTTTCATAGTCATTTTTATTTAAAAGTTTTAGCCTCATACTAAATTTTGTAGCTGATAAAATTCCATATAAAACAGCCTCTCCATGGTTGAGTCTTTTTGAATATTTTAATGTCGCTTCGTAAGCATGACCAAAAGTATGACCTAAGTTTAAACTCTTTCTTATATTTTTTTCTTTCTCATCTTTTTCAACAATTTGTTTCTTTATTTTGCAACTTTCTATAATTGATTTTTCTAGAAATTTACTTTTCAAACTCAAAATATTTTTTAAATTTTTATTTAAATAAGAAAATAATTTTTTATCTTTTATTAATGAATGTTTTAATATCTCGGCATAGCCACAAATTAACTCTCTTTTTGGTAAACTTTTTAGTAAATTTATATCGGATATTACTAAGTCTGGTTGATAAAATGATCCAATAAGATTTTTTCCATATTTATTATTAATACCTGTTTTACCACCAATAGATGAGTCTACTTGAGATAGTAATGTTGAGGGCATATTAATAAATTTTATACCTCTCTTATAAATACTAGCTGCAAAAGCTGAGATATCTCCAGCAATTCCTCCCCCCATACAAACTATTGCATCGTTACGAGTAAAATTATTTTTTAGTAATATTTCTAGTATATTATTTAAATAAAAAAAGTTTTTATTTTTTTCTGAAGCATTAAATAGATATACTAATTTTTTTTCACAAATAAGTTTAGATTTTAATTTTTTTATAAAAAGTTTCGGAATTTTTTTATCTACTATTATCAAAGAATTTTTAAAATAAATTCCCTCTTTTTTAATTATTTGATTAACTTTAGAAATAATATTATTGCCGATATAAATATTATAGTGTTTACTATTTGTTTTAATTGGTAGTATTTTCATTTTCTATAATTTTAATTATTTGACTTAAAATTTCATTTTTATTTTTATTTTCACATTCTACTTTAAAATCTGATAATTTATAGAATTTAACTCTCTTTCTATAAAGATTAGCTAAATCATTTTGACTTAGTTTTAATGCTAATGGACGTCTTTTATTTTTTGATATTCGTTTAAGAATAGTCTTGATTCTCCAATTCAACCAGAAAGAATGACAATTTTTTTTTACTTTCTTTCTGATTTTTTCATTTAAAAAAGCTCCACCTCCTAAAGAAATTATACTGTTATTTTTTTCCAAATAAAATAGTGTTATTTTTTCCTCTATCTTCCTAAAATATTTTTCACCATTACTTTGAAAAATGTCTGTTATTTTTTTACTCTCTGAAATTTCAATTTTTTTGTCAATATCAATAAATTGGTATTTCAATCTTTTTGCTAGTTTAAAACCAATAGTAGTTTTACCAGCTGCCATCATACCAATTAATACTATATTTTTTTTTAACATTTATTAATATTG
>CETH01443793.1_pt1 | contig 23045 bp, 25 predicted proteins | sample 361461 | NCBI WGS metagenome assembly CETH01 (sample SAMEA2622695, study PRJEB7988) | marine metagenome | isolation source: saline water (ENVO:00002010), including
ATATAATTGGCATGGTGAACTTGAAGATTCTGGAGCAGAGAATGATCCAGGAACAGATTGGGTTTACTGGAGAAATCCAAATAATACATCACCTGGAACTGTTGGATATGATGAAACTATTGCTAGTGAATATGCATATCCTGATTTTGCTGGTTCAGAAGTAATGGCAAGAACAATATGGAATAATTGGAATGGCTATGGTAGCACTCCTGATTCAGTGGCATTGAGTGAATTAAGTAGTGCTGATTCTACTCAGTGGACAGCAGACGATACTGCAACTTTTCTTGCAAGAGGATGGTTTTTAGAGCCTGCTAATTCATTAGGTGTTGTTAAAATTAGTGGAGATTACGCTAAAGGGCTTATCATTAATTTTCCTGCAACTGGTAGTGTATATAGATGGGTTACAAACAAACCAAATACGGGAACTGATAAGTTTACATTTTCAACAGATGGATTAAACGGTCAAACTGTTGCATATGAGGTTAATAATGTCAATGTTTGGCCAAATCCTTATTTTGGATATAATCCAGAAGAAAGAGATCCACTAGAACAAAAAGTTCAATTTACTCATCTACCAGCAGATGGTAGCACAACTAAAATACGAATTTTTGATTTAGCAGGACAGCCTGTCAAAACTTTAACCCATACTGGTAGCACTCAATATTTTGAGTGGGATTTAACAAATAATTTTGATGTCCCAGTTGCTAGTGGTATGTATTTGGCTCATGTTGAAACTGCAAATGGTGGTTCTAAAGTTTTAAAACTTGGAATTGTTCAGCCAGAGCAAAGAATTGACGTCTATTAATAAAGAGGATTAGGAGATAATATTATGAATAAATTGTATTCAAAACTTTTGATAGTTATGCAGATTTTCTTGCTATCATCTTTACTATCAGCAGGAGCTATAAAATCACAAGGTACAGCGGGTGCATCTCAGTTGTTAGTTCCTGGTGGAGCTATGAATCTTGCGTTAGGTAATGCTAGTGTTTCAATGGCAAAGGGTGTTAATGCTATGTATGCGAATCCATCGGGTACATCCGGTTTAGATGCTGGTGGTCAATTATTGGTATCTAACATGAATTATCTTGCTGATATTGGAGTTTCATATATGGGGCTTGTAAGTCAATTAGGTTCTTTTGGTACTGTTGGTTTATCAGTTAAATCTTTTGATTTTGGTGATATTCCAGTAACAACAGCATCAGAAACAGATGGTACAGGAGCTACTTATTCACCATCGTTTATGACTGTAACGGGTAATTATAGTCGTGCATATGCTGACAATGTTCGTTTTGGGGTGAATTTAAAATACGTAAATGAAACCATATTGAATACTTCTGCCTCTGGTCTTGCTGGAGATTTAGGAGTACAATATGATTTTAATGAACTTCCAATCAGCGTTGGTGTAGCTTTAAAAAACTTAGGCGGAAGATTAACATATGGTGGTTCTGATCTTGAGCAATCTCTCATTCCTGAAGATGCTGAATCGGGTTCTCTTGTGGAGAGATTTCGAGTTCAAGCTCAATCTTTTGAATTACCTGCTCAATTAGATATTGGTCTAAATTACAAGCCAATAGCTGGTTTAGAATTACTAGGTTCTTTTACTAATAATAGTTTAAGTACTAGTGGGTATTCTTTGGCAGCAAAATATAATATATCTTCAGTTTGGGTTGGCGGGGGAATGTCAATGCAAAGCGTGATTGGAGATCAAGGTAGTTATTCTGATGATGATTGGGATGATATCACAAAATCCCCTTTTGGTGCTAGTTTTGGCGCTGGGGTGAATGTTCCTATTGGAGAATTAACAATAGATATTGCTTATTCAATGAGATTAGTTAACAATTATTTTGATAATAATAATCTTGTTGAGATGGTTGTTAATTTCTAAAAAATATAAAGAATATTTAATCAGGGATATTTTTTAATATCCCTGATTAATTAAATATATTTTTTAACATTTCATATAATTCGGGATTAGGAACATCTTTTCCCAGGTAAATTTCTTCTCTATCTTTCTGTAAGATCATCTCCCAATGAAGATGAGAACCCGCTTTAGATCCAATAGTACTTTCTCTCATTCCAGTATTTCCAGATTTTCCAATAATTTCACCCCCTGATATTTTATATCCTGGTTGTATATAATCTTCGATATATGAAAGATGTGCATAGATTGTAATAACCCGAAAACCTTTGATTAAATCAAAACCATGATCTAAAAAAACCGCTTTTCCTAGAAGAATATTATTAAAAATATCTGAAGGGGTATTTCCTACTTTTTCACTTGCCTTAAGCATATTAACTCTAAAATTAGCTGGAACTTCTTTGTAATTATGATCAGCTCTAACAACCACACCTTTAGCTACAGAATGAACAGGGGTACCCCAATTTGCAAAAAAATCGATTCCACGATGTGTTCCATTTCTATAAGTTCTTGGAGCATTAGGTAGGCGCATGGTTCTTCTTGGAACAGGGATGTCTTTACAAGGCAAAATTAATTTTAATGAATCCACCCATAGTGGATTAAATTTATTTATTATTGAAATAATTTTTCTTTGTTTTGGTTCTATTGTAGAAAGAATAGATAATGGTGAATTTTTTGAATATTCATAATTTTGTCCAAATAATATGCTTGTAAAAACAAAAACTTTTAATGGAGTGAATTTCATTTTATGATTTGATCTAAACCTTTCAAACAGGAAGAAAGAGGATCTCCGCTAAATGGCTTAATATTTTTACCTGTCATAATAGAATCTTTTTCAGTGGTTCCAAAATTAAATGGTTTATCAAAATAAATAATGGAAGTCTTTATATTAATTAATTGAATAGTTTCAAATATAGTTTGATGATTTTTTGCCCATGATGTTGGGATAAAAAGCAATCCATCCGCTTTATTTCTATTGCGTTGTAAAAAATTAATAGCTTGAAAGTCTTTATGTGTTTGTAAAAATTTTAAAGTTATTCCTTTATTTTTAATATAGTTTCGAAGATCATTGTTTAGCTTATTTAAGGTTAAATGATTTTTAGAATGCGATGACTTTAATCCAAGTAGATTGAGATTGGGGCCTTGTAATATTAAAATGTTCATTATAATGGAATCAGATTTCCTATAATATAGCCAACTATCATCCCTATCAGAAGCGCTAGGGTTAAAATCCTGCCTTTTGCTAATTCTGTAGCATAACCTTTTTTAATAGCTACACCTGATACTAAAGTACCCATTGCATTAAAAATCCAAAAAACTGGTATGGTAATTATTTTTATTATCATAGGTCCGATTAAAGGTATGGCGGCTACTAATGCACCAATGCCTACAAATGCTTCCGTAAACACACTAACTATAAATGCTATAAAAACAATTATCTTTTTTTCTATACCATAATTAATAGCAAGTGTAATAACTATTATAAGAAACACCCAAAATATAATTTTTTTATAAAAAATTTTTAATAAAGTCTTAGGATGCATATATAATTTTAAAGGTTATTATAGTGTGATTATTTTGCTTTATTATATTTTATAACTGTATCATATTCATATGATTTTTCTGTTTTTTCGTAATTTATTACTAATGTTAATTTGAGTTCTTTAATTGTATATGTACCGTATGTTGTATCAGAGTCAACTATAATAGTTAAATAATCATTTTCTGCATACCATACCCCTTCACCATTTTTTTTTATACCATCATTTAATACATTAAATACTATCGCTCCCGAATCTTTAAAGTTTAATTTTTCAATATTTTTCCTATCTTTATATAATATAGTTATTTCTTTTCGTTTGGATTTTTTAATTGTTGTCATAGATTCAAAAATCCATTCACCAATAAGATTTTTATGTTTATATGGATGTTTTTTTCTAAGTGAATTTTGTTGTGATTCAGAAAAAGACACAATAAGGAATATTAAAAAAAAGTTTATTTTATTCATACGGTAAAAAAGAATACTGATTGGTTAAATAAATTTAATAATTATATTATTAATCATTAAGTCTCGCAATAAAAGTAACCCAAGGACTTTTTGCACTTGCTTTAATTATATGTTTCTTTTTATCGCGCATTACCCATAATTCTTTTACATACGTTGAATGGTAAATATTATCCATAAAATAATCTTTTGTTGTTTTAATTGTGTGTGTCGAATCTTTTATATTGATATCCATTCTATAATGATCGCATAAAATTGAATCCTTACCATTCCAAACCATTGTAGAGTCTGCCCAGAGGAACCTTGCTTTTCCAATTCTGCCTTGATGTTCATAGTTAAACCATTTTGTATCTATAGATTTTGAGGATAAGGATTGTACCATTGCTAAAAGAGTGAAAATAGTATGTAGTGGATTATTTATTTTAAAAATTTGATTATTATTATATAACATATATTGAGATGAGTCTATTTTTGCATTAAGAGAATTTTTATATGTTCCTTGATTAATGTTTTTTTCCCATGACTTTAAAAAAAATGTTGATGAATCAAAATAAGTAATATATTTATTATGTGCTGGCCAAATTATATCCATTAAACCTCTATTTTGAATTTCAAAATCAATTCTTTTTGAATGGTAAATTTTTTGTTTTATATCTGTTGTGTGAAAACCAAAACAAGTAAGTTGATAATTTTGACATTTTGGAAGACAAATAAAAAATAAAAAACAATAAAACAATCTCATGGCTTCCAACTAAACTTTCCTCTTAAACCTAATATTCCAATAATTGGAATATATATAGGTTGCAAAATTGCCCAAATTAAATATACTTCAAAATGAAATTTTCTATTGAATAGTTTTGCTCCCAAATAAACAACTAAAGTATCAAATAAAAATTTTATTAAAAAAAAAGATAATAAATGTTGATAAAATAAAAGAGATAACAAAATTAAAAAATTTTGGGTGAAAGAAGTTATGAGAAATAATAAAAAGAATGGAGTTGTACGATATGTGGATTTAGAATTTGATGACCATCGTGTTCGTTGATTTATAAATTCTTTAATAGATGTTAAAGCTTTTGTTTTAACGTATGAATTAGGATCAATATGAATGAATCCATTTTTCAATTTTGAAATTGATTGAACTAAATACATATCATCACCTGATATATCATTTTTAACGGGTTCAAAACCCTTAATTTTTAAAAAATCTTTTTTGTAATATGCTAAGTTCTGCCCTGTTCCAGACCAATATTGATTCCATCCAGCTGCTCCAGCATTAGCAATTAATATAGCTAAAAAATCAATTTTTTGATATTTTTCAAAAAAAGTTCCTAAATTTTCTTTTATCTCTGAATAGCCAATAATTATTCCATTTTTATTTATGATGCTATATGTCATACTGGAAATCCAAAATTTACCTACTCGACAATCTGCATCTGTTGCTATAATTACTTCCCCTTTTGCCATTTTAATACCTTGGCTAATTGCAAATTTTTTTGGAGTCATTGTTTCTGATTTCTTTTCAATTTCTATTGTTTTAATAAAAGAATAATTTTCTGATGTTTTTTTTAATATATCAGAAGTAGAATCAGATGATCTATCATTAACAATGATGATTTCAAATTTATTTAAAGGGTATTCTTGTTTTATTAAATCATCAATTAAATGAGAAAGATTATCTTCTTCATTTTTTGCTGCTATGACAACAGAGACAAATGGAAGGTTTTCTAAATGAGAGATTTTTAATATATCATGTTTAAATAAACCAGATATTATAAAAATAATAAAAAAAAGATAAAGTACAGTACATATTAATAAAAGGTAGAACAATTTTTATATAACAAGTAAATAGCTAGCGATTATAAAGTATAGGAAGACACCTAAAATATCAATACTAGTTGTTACAAATGGACCAGTCGCAATGGCTGGATCTATATCAAATTTTTTTAATATTAAAGGGGTAAATGTTCCAACACCAGTGGCAATTAGCATAGAAAAACAGATGCTTAAACCGACAACTATTCCAATGATTGGATTCGAGTTTACAAATTGCAAACTTGCAAAAACACCTAGCATTAATCCATATAATACGCCAAGTATTAAACCAACTTTAAGCTCTTTAATAATTATTTTTATTTCATTTCCGATTGTAATTCGTCCTGTTGCTAATCCTCTTACTATAATTGTAGATGATTGGGTACCAATATTACCCCCCATTCCTATAATTATAGGAATAAATGCTGTTAATATAATAATATTTTCAAGCATATTTTGGTAATTCCCAATTACATAGGAAGCAATTATTCCTCCTATCCAGCTAGCAAAAAGCCAAGGTATTCGTATTTTTGCATTTTCCCAGCTAGATTTTAACAGAATCTCTCTGTCTTTTCCAGCTCCAGCCATTTGTAAAAAGTCTTCTGTTGCTTCCTCTCTAATTACATCAACAACATCATCTACAGTTACAATACCTAGAAGAATATTATCTCTATCAACAACTGGAACAGCCAAATAATTATATTGTGCAACTATTTGAGCCACTTCTTCTTGATCGGTTTCAGGTCCAACTTTATGTACTTTTTTAACCATTATCTCTTTTAATGGTGTTTGAGGGTTTGTTGTTGTAAGAGCTCGTAGTGATGCAACACCAACTAAGGAGTTATCATCGTCAGTAATATAAAGGTAAAATACCATTTCTGCTTCTTGCTGATCTTGTAATGTTTTTAGTGCTTCTCTACATGTTGTGTTTTTATATAGTGTGAATATATCGGTTTCCATAAGTGCACCAGCGGAATCTTCTGGATATGCTAATATTTCTTCAATTTCTTCTTTTTCTTCAATTTTTAATTGATTAATAATTGATTCAGCATGTGTATTTTTAAGTGCGTTTATTATGTAACTTTGATCATTTGTAGACGCATCTTGTATGATTTTTGTAATACGTTCTGTGCTTTCAAGATTAAGTAACTTTCCTATGAAAACATCATCTAATTCTATTAAAAATTCAACGGTATGTTCATTGTTTTTCATTAAAGAAAAAACTTCATGTTGTTGTTCATCATCAAAATACCTAAACACAATTGCTAAATCAGCTGGATGAGTTTTTTTGATCAATTTGATTAGATTTGTTTTAGCATTTCTTCTCAACAAACGTATATATGTGTTTTTGAGGATTACAATCTCGTGTTTAAATAATTCTTTTTTCATTATTAATAAGATTTATTAATTCCTTTAAAACCAATTACAATACTTATTACAGCAATAATTAAAAACCATGGAGCAACATGATTATTCCATAAATAAATATTATTATTAATAGATTCAGAAAAGGAAAGCGCCATTGCCATGCTATTATTTAACCCATGTAAAATTAATGGAGGTATTACAGAATTTGTTTTCCAAGCCAAAAAACCTAAAATAACACCTAGAATATAAATTTGTACAAACCAATAAGGATTCATGTGTATCATTGAAAAAAGAAGAGCTGTAAATAATACTGCATATGTAATATCTTTCCAATGTATCTCAAGAACTTGTTGTAAAAATCCACGAAAAATAATTTCTTCTCCTAAAGGTGCTAGAATGGCAACTGCTATAAATAATAAAATTAATCCATAAAATGTTTCTGGCTTTAATAGATCATTTAAATTATTTATATATTCTGGTGCAGGAATAAAATATTGTATTATTCTATCGATTTCATCGGATAATATTATAATGCCTATTGATAATAGTATTGTATAAAGGATAATATTATAGCTTATGGGGTTTAAACGTATAGATGATATAATTGGTATTTTATTATATTTTAGATAAAAAATTAAAGGGAGAATCATAAATCCTTGTCCAATTATAAAAGATAAAAATGTAAAAGATTTTTGATTTGTTTCAGTGTAAGATATTCCTATCCATAATACTATACCTCCTGCAATAAATGCAGTTAAAATAGATGTAATGACAATTATAAAAGCAGGTTTTAATTTTATAAAATATTTCATGTAGCAGTCTGGATTTATTTTTTTTGTTTAGTTGTTTATATTATTAGATAGCAAATACAAAAATATTGCACCTGCAGAAGAAACATTTAATGATTCACCTACGCCTAATTTATTTATAGATATATTTTCTTTAATAAATTTTTTATTTTTTTTAGATATTCCATGAGCTTCATTTCCTAAGACTAATACACATTTTTTGGGGAATGAAAATGAAATTATATTTTTTCCATTGGAATTTCCAGCGATTATAGAATGAGAGTCTACAAATACATTTAAATTAATATTTGTATGTATTGATATATTAAAATGCGCACCCATTGCAGAACGTACTGTTTTTGGATTGTATGGATCTACACAATATGGTGAAAGAGCAATATTGGAAATTCCAAACCAAGCAGCAGATCGCATTAATGTTCCCATGTTGCCAGGGTTAGATATTTTATCAAGATAAAGCCATTTTTTTTGCTTTAGGTGTAAGTTTTTTTCTTTTGGTATTGAGCAGGAACTAATTATTCCTGAAGGAGATTTTGTATTGCTAATATTAAGCAATTGTTTATTTTTAATTATTATTAATTTTTTTTTATCGTTTAAGTTTGTTTTTATCCACTCTGAATTTTCATTTTTAAAAGTATCACTGCAATATAGTGGTCCAATATCAAAATTACTATTCAATGCAGATTGGATTAATCGTTTACCCTCTATAAGAAATTTATTATAACGTTTTCTATATTTAACAAATTTTAATGATTGTAATATTGAAAATTGTGCATTATTCATTTTTAAAATTATTATTTACGTATTTATAGTGATTAATTTGTATTTATTAACATAATTTTTTTATTTGTATCTTTATGGGTATTTATCTCACCGCTAATTTAATTATACATTTAAAGATATTTAATATGAGTAATCAACTACCAGAACAAAAAACAAATTTCTCTAAATGGTATACTGCTGTTGTTAATAAAGCTGGTCTTGCAGATTATGGTCCAGTTAAAGGAACAATGGTTATTAAACCATATGGTTTTCAATTATGGGAGAATATAAAAGATGCTTTTGATTTAATGATAAAAAGTACTGGCCATGTAAATGCATATTTTCCTTTATTTATTCCTAAATCATTTTTAGCGCGTGAGGCGGAACACGTTGAAGGTTTTGCTAAAGAATGTGCAATTGTGACGCATACAAGGTTGAAAAATGATAAAGAAAAAGGTGTGATAGTAGATCCAGAATCTAAACTTGAAGAGGAGATTGTTGTTCGTCCTACCTCTGAAACTGTAATCTGGTCTATGTACAAAAAATGGGTTCAGTCATATCGTGATTTGCCAATATTAATTAATCAATGGGCTAATGTTGTAAGATGGGAAATGAGGACTCGGTTGTTTTTACGCACTAGTGAGTTTCTTTGGCAGGAAGGTCATACAGCCCATGAGACTCAAGAAGAAGCACAAGATGAAACTCTTAAAATACTGGAATTATACCGTCAATTATCTGAAAACTTTTTGGCTGTTCCAGTTTATCAAGGAGTTAAGACAGATTCAGAAAAATTTGCTGGAGCAGAAAAAACATATTGTATAGAAGCAATGATGAAAGATAAGCGTGCATTGCAAGCTGGAACATCGCATAATCTTGGACAAAATTTTGCGAAAGCTTTTGATGTTAAATTTCAGACAAAAGATAATAAGGAAGAATATGTTTGGGCTACAAGTTGGGGGGTTAGTACACGTTTGGTTGGAGCTGTTATATTGACACATGGAGATGATAAAGGACTTCGTCTTCCTCCTAAAATTGCTCCTGTGCAGGTAATAATAATACCCATTGCTAAAAATGAAGATGAAATAAAAATTGTAAAAAACTATATAAATTCTTTTTGTAAATCTTTAAAAGAATTAGGTGTTCGAATTGATGAAGATTGGACAAATAATACTCCTGGATATAAATTTAATGAGTGGGAAATGAAGGGTGTTCCTATTCGTATGGAGGTTGGACTTAGAGATATTAAAAATGAAAAAATAGTTTTGGTAAGAAGAGATAATGGTGAAAAAATCTTTTTATCAAAAAATGAACTTGTAAATATTATTCCATCATTATTAGAAGAGATTCAAGATAGTCTTTTTGCTCAGGCTAAAAAATTTAGGGATGACAATACTTATTTAGTGTCTAGTTACAATGAGTTTCAATCTATAATTAAAGAAGGTGGATTTGTTCGGTGTGGTTGGGATGGGACAACTAAGACAGAAATTCAAATAAAAAATGAAACAAAAGCTACAATTCGATGTATACCTTTTGATGAAAATCCAATTGGAAAACATTGTATTATTTCTGATAAGCCTGCCAAGCACGAAGTAATATTTGCGAAAGCTTATTAGCCTAAGATAAAATGGTTATTGATACTCCAGCTATCGTATTAAAATCATTTTCTTATGGTGATACATCTTTAATTGCACATTGTTTTTCAAAAATAAATGGAAAGATAAATATCATTGTAAAAGGAGCAAAAAGTAAAAAGTCTCCAAAATATCCTTATTTTCAGCCTCTTAGTTATATAGATGTTATTTATAATTCTAAGCCTAATAGAGAATTGCAAATTTTATCTAAAGTTAATTTTAGAGAATATTGGCCAAATATTATTGAAGATTTGTATAGAATATCATTGGCTATTACAATTTTAGAGATTACAAATAAAACCCTATCAGAGAATGATCCTCATCCAGTTTTATTTAAAGTTTTAATTAAAGTTTTAAGATTATTAAATAATAAATTAAGCAATCCTAAGTTACTTTTTTGGTTTTACGAATGTGCATTACTTAAGCAACTTGGGTTTCAACCTAATTTAGATCAACATGATTTACCAGGTTTGGTTTTACCAGATATTCAAAATGATTCTAGTAGCAGTATTATTATTGCAACATTACTATCTGGTAATATTGATAAACTTCCCAAGGAAGATATAACATCAAAAAATAGTAAAATCATAAGTGATTATTTGTGGAAATTAATGTGTTATCATTTTGAAAATTTAGAGAACATTAAATCTCTTCCCGTAGTAAGACAAATATTAAAATAAAATTATTTCAATATTATACATTATAATAATTTAGTGCTGTAAATTATTTCAATATATGAGATATCAATTTCAATCAAACCCTGGGCAAATGTCTTATAAGCCGATGTTTTTTACTGATGCGATTAAAACATTAATATCTATTAATATTTTAATCTTTTTATTACAGACTATTTCTAAGTCTGAACAATTATTTTTTAATGTGTTTGGTTTAGTGCCTAAGATGGTATGGTCCGAATTAATGTTATGGCAACCATTCACGTATATATTTTTTCATGGTGATATTTGGCATGTTTTAATTAATATGTTTGTGCTTTGGATGTTTGGAACCGAATTAGAGAATGTATGGGGAAAGAAAAATTTCTTAATGTTTTATTTTATTACAGGAATAGGATCGGGATTAGTGACAATGATATTTGGATTATATTCAATAATACCTATTGTTGGTGCAAGTGGAGCTGTTTATGGAGTTTTGATTGCTTATGGGTTAACATATCCAAATAGAACAGTTTATTTATATGGTATTATACCTATTAAATCTATTTGGTTTGTTATTGGTATAGGTGTAATTGCTTTTTTTTCTTCATTTAATAATGTTACACAGATTAGTCATTTAACACATTTATCAGGGATGGTAATAGGTTATATATTATTAAAAAAACCGATTCATTTTCAATCGCTTTGGTTTGCTATTGTTAAAAAATTTTTAGAATTCAAAATTCAAAATGAAGAAAAAAAAATCTCACAAAAATATGAAATGGAAAAAGATTTAAATTCAATTCTTGATAAAATTAATAGAGAAGGTTTTGATAGTCTAAGTAAAGATGAAGAAGACAGACTTTATAAGAATAGTCAGTCACTATCTTATGATAAAAAGAAAGATTGATACTTTGCTTATAATGGTGCTTAATTCTAGGGTAAGAAAATTATGCATATAAATTCATGTTGTATTCAATATAAATTTAAATATGGCTGAAAATAAGAAGAAAAAAGATTTTGGAAGCCCCATTGGAATAACAATAGGTTTTATTGTTTTTTTATTAGGTGTTGCATTACAACCTAGTAAAGCTGGTTTTTCTACAAATATTGGATTGTTTTGGTCATTAAATTCTCTCATGCTGGTGATAGGTAGTACTATTGCATCGGCTTTTGTTGCCATTCCAGCTTCAGGAATTAAGACAATCCCTGGTGTATTAAGTATAATAATTAGAGATTTAAATTTTAATTATCTTGGTGTAATAGATCAGATATTGGGTTATGCTACGATTGGGAGAAAAGATGGTCTATTTGCTTTAGAGAAAGAAGCACATAAAATTGAAGATCCATTTTTTGCTAATTATTTAGAGCAGGCCACCTTTGAACGAGATCAAAATAAATTAAAATCTGCAATGGAATTAGAATTAAATAATATATCTGCTCGTCATGAAGCAGGGGCGAATCTTTTTACTTTTATGGGTACCTATGCACCTGCTTTTGGTATGATGGGAACGGTAATGGGTTTAATAATTATGATGAATGGTTTTACTGCTACTGAAGGAGATGTGAATGTTGCAGACAAATTTGGTGAATTATTGGGAGGTATGGCCACGGCTCTTATTACAACTTTTTATGGTGTTCTTTTTGCAAATTTAATGTTTTTACCTATTGCTGCCAAATTAGAAAGACGATCAGAGAATGAAATAAGACATAAGCAAATTGTTGTAGAAGGTATTTTAATGATCCATGCTGGAGAACACCCAATTCTTATAAAAGAAAAGCTTATGAATTTTGTTCCAAAAGAAGTTAAAACACAAAAGGGCGTAAAAAACGAAGATAGTGATTAATTTGTTTTTATAATATGGCTAAGCCAAAAAAAAATACACAGGCATGGGCGATTACTTATGCTGATATGGTCACATTATTACTTACTTTTTTTGTATTGCTCCTTGTAATTCTTAGTGAAGCAGAGAAGCAGTTAGATATTGAGATTTCTAGATTGCTTGATAAGGCACAGGTGCAAATAGAAACAGCTTTAGATGATAAAAACATAGATGTTGAAAGAGTAAAAAAAGGTGTTAAAATCACAATACGTGGAAAATTATTTAAACAGTTGAGTCCTGATATTTCACCACAGTATATATCGAAAATAGCCAAAATTGGTGAGCTGATAAAAGAAACTGATCTAATGAAAATAAATCCTTCTATTATACCTGACAGTTCTGATAAACATTTTAATTTATTAAATGAATTAGATAATAGAGATAAGGAGCTTGCTATTGAAATTCGTTGTGAGGGGCATACTGATGATGCCATTATACCAAAGGATAAAAGAACAAAATATAAAACTAATTGGCAGCTATCAACGGAACGTTCTCTTAATGTTGTAAATCTTATGAATAAATATGCATCTATGCCTTTAAAATACTTTTCTGCTTTAGGATATGGGCCTCATCGTCCTTTGATATCAATTGAAACTATTAAAGGTAAAAAAACACGAAAAGAAAAAGATCGTTTAAGGGAATATAATCGACGTGTGGAAATTTATTTAGATGCTTTTTCTAGGGATAAGATAAGAACTGATGAAGAAGAATTAATTCAAACTCTCAGTGGGAAAAAACAAACTAAACAAAAAGAAGTTACGATAGAAGAAACTTCATAATTGTTTAATCTTTTTTTTCAATTACTTTAAATACTTTTTCTCCAGGCTTGGCCATTCTATATTTTTCTCTTGCTAGCTTTTCAATATACTCTAAGTCATTTTCAAGTTTATGTTTTTCAGAAATGAGTAGCTCTCGTTCTTCTCTGGATTTTGTTATGTGTTTTTGTATGTCTTTTTTTTCTTTTTTTAATTTAATTAATTGAAATAATCCATGATCGCCAAATAAAAATGTGGCAATCATTACAATTCCAATTAATGCTAAAACACCTCGAACTAGTTTTTTTTGAGTTTCATCAATTTGTTTTTGAAGAATTCTTTTTTGGTTTTTCTGTTTCATTTTTCTGAAACCACTCATTTGATATGTCCTAATAGATTCATTGATGCAAATTTTGCTTGATTACCCAATTTCTCTTCAATGCGTAATAACTGATTGTATTTACACACTCTATCTGTTCGTGAAGCTGAACCAGTTTTTATTTGTCCCATTCCCATTGCTACGGATAAATCTGCGATAGTTGTATCTTCTGTTTCTCCTGATCGGTGAGAGATAATAGCACCAAAGTTATTTTTTTGTGCAGTGTGTACAGCAGCAATTGTTTCAGTTACTGTACCAATTTGATTTAATTTTATTAATATTGCATTCATGCTGTATTGGTTTATTGCCTGATTTAATCGTTTAATATTTGTAACGGTAAGATCATCCCCAACAATTTGTATTTTATTTCCATATTCTTTTGTGAATGTTGACCACCCATCCCAATCATTTTCGTCAAGACCATCTTCAATAGAAATGATTGGATATTTTTTTGTTAATGAGCCAAGATAATCGATCATACCGCGGGAATCTAATTTTTTATTTTCTGAAAATAAATTATAACAATTGTTTTGAAACAATTCACTTGCTGCTACATCTAAAGCAAGATAAATATCTGAACCAGGTGTTAAACTGGATTTTTCTACAGCCTCTAATATAATTTCTATTGCTTCTTCATTTGATCTTAGATCTGGTGCAAAGCCACCCTCATCCCCAACAGCTGTTGTCATATTTTTAGATTTTAATACATTTTTAAGATGATGAAAAGTTTCTGCTCCCATTTGTAGCGCTTCTGAAAAAGTGTTTGCGCCAAATGGCATTACCATGAACTCTTGAATGTCAACAGAGTTATCTGCGTGACTTCCGCCGTTTAAAATGTTCATCATTGGAACTGGTAGGGTAGTAGAATTAGTATTGCTTAAATATTCAAATAAAAACTTATCTGATGTTTTTGCCCCTGCATAAGCTATTGCCATAGAAGTTCCTAAAATCGCGTTTGCACCTAATTTAGATTTGTTTTCTGTACCATCTAGATTGATTAAAATATTGTCAGCTTCTTTTTGTTTTGTAACATCAAAATCTTTTAAAGTTGAGGCTATTATAGTGTTTATATTCTTTACAACTTTTTTTACACCTTTTCCAAAATATCTATTATCATCTTTATCTCTAAGTTCAATAGCTTCATGCTCACCTGTAGAAGCACCTGATGGAACTGAAGCTCGTCCTAAAATACCAGAATGGGTGGTAACATCAACTTCAATAGTTGGATTTCCCCTTGAGTCTATTATTTCTCTTGCATGTATTTTTTCAATAGTAGTATTCAATTTTTTGTCCCTTAAATTTAGTTATCAAATTAAAATCTAGTTTAAACACGATCCAATAACTATAAATTAAACTTTATATAATGAAACAATTGGTAAATTTAATAGTATTGAAAATATGTTAGAAATTTTTCGTTATAAATCATCAGATGAAAATAATTGGGATACTTTTATTCCAATGACAAATAATGGTACACTTTTCCATTTAAGATCATTTTTAAATTATCATCCTGAAAATAAATATAATGATCATAGTCTAATGATATTTAAAAAAGGAAAATTATTTTCAGTATTTCCAGCAGCAGAAAATTTCATTAATGGTCAAAAAATTTTGTTTTCTCATCCTGGGGCTACAGTAGGTTCTTTTGCTTTGCATGAAAATCTTTCTATAGGTGATGCAATAGATTTATCACAACAGTTAGTAGAATATGCAAAAAATAATAAATTTAATATTTTAAGAATAGTTCTACCTCCGAATTTATACCAACAAAGATTATCTAATTATATGGAATTTGGATTTTTTAAAACTGGGTTTCAATATTTAAAAAGAGAAATAACAAGTATTTTATTTTTAGAAAAATCAATAGAAAGCACATCAAAAAAATTTCGACCTTCTCATATGCGAGGAGTAAGAAAAGCAATTAATAAAGGTGTTATTGTGCAAGAATCAAAAGACATCGAATCTTTTTATTATATTTTACAAAAAAACTTAAAAATAAGACATGGAGCTCAGCCTACACATTCTTTAGATGAACTAAAAAGTCTCTTCAAGATTTTTCCTGAAAAAATTAAATTATTTTCTGCGTATTTTAATAAACGTATGATTGCAGGAGTTGTCACTTTTCAAATTAATAAAAAGGTTTTGCTCGCTTTTTATATTAGCCATGATGAAGATTATTCTGAATTAAGATCAGTTAATGCTTTGTTTTATTATATTTTTCAATGGGCTATAGAATTAAAATTTAATGTATTTGATTTTGGAATTTTTACTATTAACGGAGAACCAAATATGGGGTTGGGAAGATTTAAAGAAAACTTTGGAGCAAGTGGTATATTTAGAGATACCATAGAATTAAAATTAGATTAAAGAAATGTCTATAAAAATTTTGGGGAAACAATCCCTTATTTATGGTTTTGGCCATATTGTTACCCGTCTAATAACTTTTTTACTTTTACCTCTTTACACAAATCAATTTAGTCCAGATCAATACGGAGTTGTTGCATTATTTTATACTTTTGTACCTTTGCTAAATATTATCATGCGCTATGGTATGGGTGCTGCATTTCTAAAAAATTATGTTCCTGCTAATACTAAAGATAGATTTGGTATAATGACCAATGTTATTGTTTCATTATTTATTACAGGAATTCCGTTTGTAATGTTATTTTGGTTTTTTCGAGACGGACTTTCTATTATTTTTTTTAGTGTTCTTGAACCATCATATGTTATTATGATGGGATTAATTATATTTTTAGATACAATTTGGTCTATTCCCATGCTTGCGTTTAGAGCAGAAAACCGGCCTCGCATTTTCATTGTTATTAGTTTTTTAAATGTAGGCATTACATTGATATGTAATATCGTTTTTATTGTTTTTTTAAAAAAAGGCATTGCTAGTATTTTTTTGAGTAATCTAATTGCATCTTCTAGTGTTTTTCTTTTAGTTATACCATTTATTATTCAAAGGTTTAAATTTTCATTATTATCGATTGACAAATGGAAAACAATTTTTTCTTTTGCATTACCTTTTCTTCCTGCTGGTTTATTTGCTATGGCTATGGAGGTCGCAGATAGATATATTTTAAATTTATTAACTGATCTTGAAACAGTGGGTATTTATAATGCTGGATATAAGGTTGGTGTATTAATGTTGCTTTTAGTTAATGCATTTAACATGGGTTGGCAACCTTATTTTTTGGAAAAAAAATTCAATCCGCATAGTTCAATATATGCTAGAATTAATTCTATTGTTTTGGCCGTTCTTGGATTTGTATGGTTAGCTTTACTTTTTTGGTCAGATGATTTGATCAAAGCTAATATTTTTGGTTTTACATTTTTTGGTCCGAAATTTTTTGATTCTTTATCCATTATTCCTTGGGTAGGATTAAGTTATTTTTTTTATGGATTTTATTTATTGCAAACACCAGGTATTTTTTTGAAAAACCGTCCGAGGTATGCAGCATGGACAAGATTATTTGGGGCTATCGCAAATATTGGTTTATGTTTTTTACTAATTCCAAAATATGGAGCTATGGGTGCTGCGTATGCAACTTGCATATCTTTTGCCATTATGGCTCTATTGATGTATGGTATAAATAGGTATTTAATTTCTATTAAATTAGAATTTATTAACATTTTTATTATTTTAATTTTTTTAATTATTAGTTATTCTCTTTTCATTGTTTTTAATGATTCATTTATTGTCAATATATCTATAATGTTTTTTTACACTTTTGTTATTTTTTATTTTAGAATTATTAATATAAAAAATTTAAATCAACTCTTTGTATAATAATTGATATCGTTTTGAAACCTAATTTTTTTATAGTTGGAGCCCCAAAGTGTGGTACAACATCTTTACATACATATTTAAAATCACATTCTAAAGTTTTGATGTCTGATCCTAAAGAGCCGCACTATTTTAGTACAGATATAGATAATGGAGGTATTCGCAATTATAAAAAATATTTAACATGTTTTTCTTATAAAAAAGGAAACCCCACTGCTGTTGGGGAATCATCTACATTGTATCTTTATTCTAAAATAGCTATAAAAAAAATTTTAAATTATTACCCGGAAGCAAAATTTATTATCATGTTAAGAAATCCATCTAAAATAGCTCCCTCTTTCCATCAAGTATCGTTAAAAGTATTTGGTGAGACAGAAGTTGATTTTAGTACTGCTTGGTCTTTACAAGAGAAAAGAAAATTAGGAATGGGGTTGCCAGGTTCTTGTATTGATAAACAATTATTTCTTTATGGTGAAATTGCCAAAATTGGTTTACAGGTTGAAAGGTTAATGTCAATCGTACCTCATGATAAAATACATTTTATACTATTTGATGATTTTAAATCTTCAACAAAAAAAGAATATCTTAAAATTCTTAAATTTTTAAATCTTAAATCTGAAACATTACCAAATTTTAAAAATTATAATGCAACGCAAAAAATTAAAAATCCTATATTAACAAAAATTACTAATCAGGTTGTATCATTAAAAAAAAACATAGGGATAACTAGAGGTTTTGGATTAGCAAAAAAGATTCATAAAATTAATATTAAGAATAGTCCCCTTCCTAAATTATCTTTAGATACAATTTTAAAAATGGATGAATATTTTAAAGAAGATATTAACCTTTTATCAAGATTATTAAATAGAGATTTATCACATTGGAGGATATCTAAATGAAAAAAATTAAAAAGATAGGTTTGATTTTCTCTTTGTATTTTTGGAAACAAGTTTATTTTTTGTTTTCATCTTTTATAACAGGAAATATATGGGCGAAAAATAATTTAGGCGAATATGATAAAAGTACGGATATTCATCCTACTGTAAGATTTGGGACTAACCCTAACAATATATTTTTTAAAAAAAACATATCAGTTGGTTATGGTACACATATTTACGCTGGGTCAAAATCTAAAATATATATTGGGGAAGACACAATGATTGGTCCCTTTGTATTTATTACAACAGAAGCTTTTTCAGAGTCAAGGAAAGAACCAGAAAACCCTCATTCAGGACATATCGGTGATATAAATATTGGTAGAAATGTAAGAATTGGGGCTCATTCTGTTTTATTACCTGGGGTTATAATTGAAGATGGTTCTTCAATAGGCGCAGGAAGCGTAGTGACAGGTACTGTTTCTGAAAATAGTATTTTTGCTGGTAATCCAGCAAAATTTGTAAAATATATAAAATGAATGTTAGTCTAAGGAAATTTCCATTTCCTTATCGATGTGCTCTCGCAATTTCGAGTGATATTGATAATGCTTCATCATTAAATAACTTTGTTGAATTTATGGAGTTTTTAAACACTAAAAGACAAACTAAATATGGATTAGGTTTAGATTTAGAAATAGGCAATAGTTTTTGGTTTTTCAATGGGTCTCAATCTTCGCAATTATCATATTTTGAAGGATTAACAACCACTGAAACCAAAATGGCACCTATCATACGATCATATTTAAAGTCTGGTCATATAGATAGTCTGCATTCTTGGGGAAACTTTGATCAAGGTGGTTTCAATCGAAGTTATGCAGAAAGATGTATGCAAATTTGTGATAAATATAATTTAAAAATACCAGTATGGATAAATCATGGAGTAGGTCTTAATCATCAAAAAATTGGTGATTATCCAGAGATGTATGGAGATGTTCCGAATCATTCTTCTTATCATTCAGATATATTAATTAAAATTGGTTGTGAATTTGCTTGGACAGGTAAAACCACTCATATTATTGGTCAAAATGCAAATAAAAACATATCAGTTTTAACAAAGGAATTTATTCAATGGATTTTAAAACAAACAAAATATAGAAATATTAAAGACCCTATTTATGATAATGGTAACAATTTATTTAATCCTCTTTTTTTAAGAGATGGAAATAAAATATGGGAGTTTACTCGTTATATTAATGCTTGGGGAAATGCAGGGATGTTGGATTTGAATGAGTTTGCTGATCAAATTCAACCTAGGGTATTGAAAAGATTGATTTTTAATGAAGGTATTATGATTTTATATACACATTTTAATGAAAACTTATTCAATTCTATTTCTAAAAAATTATATAAAAATTTGAAATTATTATGTGATTTTGCTATACAAAATGATATTTTTATTACTACGACTGCAAGATTATTAAAGTTTTGGGAGTTGTCAAATTTTATATCTTATGATATTCGGAATGTAGGAAAGAAAACCATAATTACACTTAATGATAATTTGCATACTCCATTGGGTATAAAGCCTATAGAGAACATTTATTTACAAGGTTTAACTTTTTATATTGGTTTATCTGAATCTTATAGTATTGTATTTAAAGGGGAAGAGATTAATACTATTATAAACCCACCTGATGAAACAGGTAAAAAATCTATTACAATCCCTTGGAAAAAATTAGATTACCCTAATATAGATATTATATGAGAATTTTATATATATCTCCTGAAAATACAGTTGGAACATTAACATTATGGAAAAAAGAACATGAATCACGAGGCAATGAATGTCGTACATTAACTTTTTTTCAATCCTCGAAAGGTTATAAAGAAGATATCTGTTTAAATCTTCCATTTAATTTTACTAATTCTAATATGGCTTCAATTAGAAATTTTTTATATCAGTTGTATAGAGGGAAAGAAGGTTATTATAAGGAAAAAGTAGGCTTTCCTCCGATTTGGACACCAGAAGGAATTATTGATAAATATTTTCTTAAAATAAAAGATTTTATATGGAAACCATTGATCTTAAAAGCGATTAAAGAATTTAGGTTGTATGATTTTGATGTGATTCATTTTGAAAGTGGTATGGATTTTTTAAAAAATGAATTTTTTGTTCGCAAGTTAAAAGAAAAGGGGAAAAAAATAATATGTCATTATCATGGTGAAGATCTTAGAAGTCGTGGAGTTATGCCATTTATTAATAAGGTTGCAGATCTAAACTTAACAAATGAATTAGATTTATTAAAAAAACATCCTAATATTGAATATCTTTTTCTTCCTTTTGAAACATCTGTATTTTCTGAAAAACAATTAATGAATGACAAAATACGGGTTGCTCATGCTCCTACTAATCGTTTTTATAAAGGTTCTGATAAAATAATTAAAATTTGTAAAAAATTAGCACAAGAAGGTAAGATAGATTTTGATTTAATAGAGGGGGTATCTAATAAAATAGCTTTAGAAAGGAAACAAAAGTCAGATATTTTTATTGATCAAATTGGTGATAAAGGTGGATGGGGATATGGTATGAATTCTATTGAATCATTATCAATGGGTATATGTACGCTTACTGAGATGAATGATGCGTATAAATTATTTATTAAGGATCACCCTTTTGTTAATATTAATAATAAGACCATTGAGAAAGTTTTGAGGAATCTTATATTGAATCGTAAAAAAATAATATCTTATGGTAGTCGTGGTAAAGATTGGGTAAAAAATAATCATGATATTAGTGAAGTAGGTGATAAGTTGTATTTTTATTATCAATCAATAGGTTTATCTGTTTAATTAAAATGGTTTATAAATCTCAACATTTATTTTGGTCAAGTTTATTAAGTTATATAATCGCTCCATATTATAAATTTTTTAATTTTTTTCGTAAAAATTTTAATATTAAATCTTTAAAAATTAAAACTATACTGGTAACAGAATACCATCGTATTGGAGACCTTATAATTATAGCACCTATTTTAAAATCAATAAAAATTAAATTTCCTGATGCTCAAATAATTTTAATTTGTAATAAATCTTCAGAACAATTAGCTAAGCATTTAAATTTAGCAGATAATGTTTTTGGCGTTGATGTACCATGGACTAATTGGGATTGGTCTCTACTTAAATGGATTAAGACGAGGAGTTTAGCAAGAAGTTTTAGAACCTTTGATATTGATATTGCAATTGATTTTAAGGGAGACATACGAAATTCGTGGTTTTTATGGAATACTAAGCCAAAAATTAGTTTTGGATATTCTACAACAGGCGGTGAGTTTTTTTTTACTCATCCAAAATTAATGAACCAAAATCTTCATCAGTTTTTACGAGCTCAAGAACTTATACGGGAGCTTGGGTGTGTAAATTTTGATAAATCAAACTTTTTAATTAAATATAAAAAAGAAGGTTCAATTGTTTTACATCCTGGGACATCAAATATTCAAAGATCTTGGCTTGATAAATATTGGATAGAATTAATACGGATGTTATATCCAAAAAATAAAATAAGTATAGTAAAATGTGATCAATCAAAAATTTTAATTCAACAATTAAAAAATCTTGATTTATGTGTAGATGTTTTTGAAGGTGATTTAATTCAATTAATGGAATGGTTAAGCCTTCAAAAATGTCTTATAGCTCCTGATTCTATGGCAGGCCATTTAGCAAGTTACATTGGGATCCCAACAATATCATTATTTGGCTCTCAAAATCCTAATTTAGTAAAACCTTATAATAATTTAGCAAAAGTAGTGACCCCTGACAAATCATGTGTGCATATTCGAGATCATTGGCGTTTGTGTAGTTTTTGTATGGCTTCTATTTCACCAAAAAAAGTATTTAAAAATTTAATAAATCATATTTCTCATATAGAAAGTAATTTGTAAATATAAATATTGTCCATTACCACATTTGTAGTAAATTCTGTTAATGAAAATGATTAACGATTAAAATCACTACATAGACTTGTTCGTTAATTAGATCGTACGCAATTGAGATTACAACGCTAGGTTGTAATCTTAACCAAGAAACCAAACCAAGGAGGTATTGGCATGGCTGATGTAACTTCAACAGTTCAAAACGCTGCGTCTGGCGTTGTTGGTGTGATAAAAGCACTAATAGTATTATTTGTTTTTGTAAATATTATTTATTCTACGGGTTTTGATCCTATCGGCGGTATTGTAGACCTTGTGAATACATTTTTAGATGGTGGATTTGCAGGCTTACTTGCTTTACTGGTTTTTCTCTCGTTTCTTGCATAATCACATAGGATAAGATGATAAGATTGTTTAACAATCTATCTTTTCCTGAAAACAGGAGGAAACTATGCTAAAAGGCATGCAACAGGTAAATG
>CETH01009889.1_pt1 | contig 23024 bp, 20 predicted proteins | sample 361461 | NCBI WGS metagenome assembly CETH01 (sample SAMEA2622695, study PRJEB7988) | marine metagenome | isolation source: saline water (ENVO:00002010), including
CTAAAAGAAAATTAATTTTGTCTTTTGCTTTTTTTGTCAAATGATTCTCAGCAACAAGACCAACAACACGATGACCTGTTTGCCCCCATTCAGAAGGAATAATAGATACTGAAAAGAAAAAAACTGTATATATAAAGAAAAACATTTTATGTTTTATTAAAATACAATAATATAAATTTGCATTGTAATTCAAAATTTAGTTTGAAAAAATTTATTTGCCTAAAGAATATTATAATTTCTTTTATTATAGCTAATTCTAATTTTTCTTTTGCTCAAAAAGAAATACCTAAAACAAAAGCAATTTTTATCTCGGAGGAAATAATTATCGATGGGGTTAATAATGAAAAAGTATGGGATGATGCATTTGAATCAGAAAAATTTTGGCAATACCGACCATCTGATAGTTTGCCTGCTGAAAAACAGACGGAATTTAAATTTCTTTACAACGAAAAAAGCTTGTTTTTATTTGTAAAAGCTTACTCTAAAAATAAAGATTATGTTGTTCCTTCCTTAGAAAGAGATTTTGAAGGCTATGGAACAGATTTTTTCACTTTTACTTTTGACACATTTAGTGACGCCACAAATGGCTTTTTTTTTGGAACTAATCCATTAGGCGTAAAAAGAGAATCTCTTTTATCTAATGGTGCTAGTGATTATAGACGTGATAGCAACAGTAGCTGGGATACAAAATGGGAAGTTGAGACTAAAATCTATGAAGATTATTATACTGCAGAAATTAAAATCCCCTTTTCATCCTTAAATTTTCCAGAGAACAAAAAAATATGGAGATTTAACCTTTATCGATATAATACTCAAAACTCAGAATTTACCACTTGGGCTAAAGTTCCAAGAAATCAAATGATTGTAAATTTAGCCTTTATGGGTGAGATAGAATTTGAAAAACCATTAGGTAAATCTAGAACTCCCTTTTATTTAATTCCATACCTTAATGCCATTACTAGCAATGACTTTGAAGAAAAAATTAAAAAAAATAAAGCAATAATTGGTGGTGATGCAAAAATATCTATTTCAAATGGTCTAAATCTTGATCTAACTTTTAATCCTGACTTTTCACAAGTAGAAGTAGACGATGAAATAATTAATTTAACAAGATTTGAAGTTTCTTTACCTGAAAAAAGACAGTTTTTTGTTCAAAACAGTGATTTATTTTCAAATTATGGAAACAGTCGCGACGCACGTCCCTTCTTCTCCAGAAGAATTGGTGTAGCAGAAGATATTAATGGGAATACAATTGAAAATAAAATAATTGCTGGGGCTAGACTTAGCGGAAAAATTGATGAAAACTGGAGAATAGGTATATTAAATATGCTAACAGAAGAAGACATTAAAAATGAAATACCGTCAAATAATAATACTGTATTTGCAATTCAAAGAAAAGTATTTTCTCGATCTAATATTAGCCTATTAATGATTAATAGAGAATCAATGAAATCCTACAGTTTCCTTGCTAATACAGAAAAATATAATCGTCTACTAGGAATTGATTATAACCTAGCTTCAAAAAATAATGAATGGACAGGAAGACTTTATATGCATAAATCATTCACTCCAAATTTTGGTAAAGATAATTTGAGCTCAGGTATTAGAGTTGAGAGAAATAAAATCAAAAGTACTATTAGCGCTGGAGCTGGATATGTAGGCTCTGACTTTAAATCAGATTTGGGATATGTAAGAAGAACTGATATTTTTAAATCACGAGCCAGTTATCAATACCGTATTTATCCAGAAAATGAAAAAATAAGATATTATGGATTTAGACAAGGTATTTATTTAACGCATAAACCAGACATAGATTTTTTCCTTTCTGACAGAACATACTTAACAGAGTTCACAATGGACTTTAATAATCTAAGTGATTTGGAAATTCAAACTTTTAGTAGAATGACATATTTATTTAAACCCTTTGACCCAACAGGTTCAGACTCAGAAAATCCCTTACCCGCTGGAAGAAGTTATAAGTATACTGAAATTGAGTTTAAATACTCTTCTGATCTCAGAAAACCTTTTTCTTTTGATATAGGTACTTCTTTAGGGCAATTCTATAATGGAAATATATACTCCGTTGAAAGTGAATTTGAATTAAAATTCCAACCATTTGTAAGCACCGGTTTAGAATTAAGTTTTGATAAAGTAATACTTCCAAAACCATATCCCACATCATCTTTATGGCTTTTAAACCCTTGGATAGATGTAACTTTTTCTAAGAATACATCTTGGAATACACTAATCCAATTTAATTCTCAATCCGAAACCCTAGGCATTAATACTCGCTTTAGATGGAGATTTGCTCCATTATCTGATCTTTTTATTGTTTATAATGATAATTATATTGCAGAAAACCCGTTTATACCTCGTCTAAGAAGTTTAAATTTGAAATTAACATATTGGCTAAATCTTAACTAATGAAAAAAATTTTTAAAATAGCAGTCATTTTCATACTAATAATTGGTTGCACCGGTAAAAGTAAAAGTGATATGAATACAATAGAAGTTAAAGGTTCAATTGAGGGTTTAAGAAAGGGAACCTTATACCTTCAAAAAATTCAAGATTCCATTTTAATTGATCTTGATTCACTTGTCCTAAAGGGATCTTCTGATTTTAGGCTTAAAGCCAAGATAAATTCACCCGAAATTTTTTACTTATATCTAGATAAAAAAGATGGTGACACATTAAATGATAGGATACGTTTTTTTGGTGAAAAAGGGACCATTGAAATCAATACTTTATTAAAAACTTATGAAAGTAGCGCTCAAATCTCAGGTTCTGAAAATCATTTATTATTGGAAGAATATCTGACCTTCATTAAAAGATTTGATCAAGAAAATCTAAAACTTGTAAAAGTTTATTTTAATGAACTGAGAGAAAATAATTCTTCTAAAAAATTAGACTCTATTCAAAAAAAGATGGATAATCTTCTTTTAAGGAGATATCTTTTTACTATAAATTTTGCAAGTAATAACTCTGACAAAGAAATTGCACCATATTTAATGGTTACAGAAGTAAATGATACAAGTATAAAATTACTAGATTCTGTTATGGTTAAACTAAGTCCTGAAGTCAAACTATCGAAATATGGAAAAGATCTTCAAGTACTTATAGACAGGAGGAAAAAAGAAGAAAGTTATCCTGGTAATTAGTTTTATTTATTTATTGTCTCAAATTATTATCTAAAACATATTTATAAAATCGATCAAATATAATAAGAAACCAAGCAGTATATTTTTCTGGTGTTAATGCTAAATCTTCATTCAGTAATTCTAAACTAACCCACTTATAATCATCAACTTCATTAGAATTAATTTTAGGTTCATCATTACTAAAACCTAACAAAACATGATCAAATTCATGTTCAATTAATCCATTGTCAAATGAAGCTTTATAGATAAACGAAAATAATTTTTGAAGTGAAGTTCTAAATCCCATTTCTTCAAAAAGCCTTCTTTGACCAGCTTGAATTGATGATTCACCTTTACGCTGATGACTACAGCAAGTATTAGTCCATAAGCCAGCAGAATGGTATTTATTCTCTGCTCTTCTTTGAATTAACAACTCGTTTTTATTATTTAAAACAAATACAGAGAAAGCTCTATGAAGAATACCCTTTTCATGTGCCTCCATTTTTTCCATAGCACCTATAGTATTATCATTTTTGTCAACTAAAATGACTTCTTCTCTCATTTACAAAAAAATATTAGAGATAAAACTAATAAAAGCAATTTATTAAAGATGCATATGTAAAAGATTTTGATGTCATGCTTCACCAGTAGGCCCAAAATTTAGAGGTATAGGGGGTAATTCTTTGGACTTAATTTCTCCATTAACATTTTCAAAACGTTTAATGTTATCTTCAAGTGCTTTTTTCAATCTTTTGGCATGTTCAGGAGTAAGAATTACTCTTGATCTAACTTTGGCCTTAGGAGATCCAGGCATTATTGTAACAAAATCAACAACAAACTCTGAAATTGAATGATTAATAATAGCAAGGTTGGAATAGATCCCTTCAGAAGTTTTCTCATCAATTTCAATATTTATTTTCTTCTCTTGATTTTTTTCTTTGTCAGTCATCTGAAATATCTATTTTTTCTTCCTTATCAATTAGTAAACTATTGTATTCATCTTTAGATCCAACAATAATTTCATCATATTCTCTAAGACCAGTTCCAGCAGGTATTCTATGACCCACTATAACATTTTCTTTTAATCCATCAAGTAAATCAACCTTTGCATTAACTGCTGCTTCGTTAAGAACTTTTGTGGTTTCTTGGAAAGAAGCTGCTGATATAAATGATTTTGTCTGCAAAGAAGCTCTTGTTATACCCTGAAGCTCAGGAGTTGCAGTAGCTGTATGTGCATCTCTCGCAATGAGCTTATTTTTCTTTTCCCTTAACAAGTATGAATTTTCATCACGTAATTGACGAGCAGAAATTATTTGTCCGGCTTTAAACTTTTCAGAGTCACCGATTTCTTCAACAACTTTTTTTGAATGTAAATTATCATTTTCAATTATAAAATCAGATTTATAGACAAGCTGATTTTCTAAAAATATAGAGTCGCCAGGATCTTGAATCCTTACTTTCCTCATCATCTGACGTACGACAACCTCAAAATGCTTGTCATTAATCTTAACTCCTTGGAGCCTATATACTTCTTGAACCTCATTTACTAAATATTGTTGTACTGCAGAAGGACCTTTTATCCTTAATATATCAGTCGGGGTAATTGATCCATCTGATAGTGGCATACCAGCCTTAATGAAATCATTTTCTTGGACTAATATTTGATTTGAAAGCTTAACCAGATATTTCTTGATTAAACCATATTTTGATTCTACAATTATTTCTCTATTACCTCGTTTGATTTTACCAAAAGAAACAACACCATCTATCTCAGATACTACAGCGGGATTAGAAGGATTTCTAGCTTCAAAAAGCTCTGTGACTCTAGGTAAACCTCCTGTTATATCACCAGATTTAGCAGATTTTCTTGGTATTTTCACTAGAATTCTTCCCTCCTTTATACTATCATCCTCATTAATCATTAAATGAGCTCCGACTGGCAAATTATATGACCTTAATAATTTGCCCTTGGTGTCGTTAATAAGTAAGGTAGGAATTATCTTTTTATTTCTAGATTCTATAATAACCTTTTCCTGAAAACCAGTTTGCTCATCAATTTCAACCTTATAAGTAATTCCTTGTTCAATATTCTCATAAACTATTTTACCAGAGAACTCTGATACAATAACGCCATTAAATGGATCCCATTCACAGATTAATTCTCCAATAGAAAGCTTCTTTTTATTTTTAACAAATATTGAGGAGCCATATGGAATATTATTAACACTTAAAATATTTTTTGTTTTATTATCAATCAATTTGATCTCAGCAGTTCTAGATATGACAATATTGGCATCATTACCCTCACTGTCTTTACCCTTTACAGTTCTTAAATCTTCAATTTCAGCGGTGCCATTAAACTTAGCTATTAATTTATTTTCTTCTGAAATATTTCCAGCAACTCCACCTACATGGAATGTTCTCAAAGTAAGCTGAGTACCTGGTTCTCCAATAGATTGAGCAGCAACAACACCAACTGACTCTCCTAATTGAACCATTTTCCCAGTTGCTAAATTTCGACCATAGCATTTCACACATATCCCTTGTAATGCTTCACAAGTGAGAGGTGATCTAACTTCAACACTTTCAATAGGAGTACTCTCAATTTTTTTGACAATTTCTTCAGTAATTTGTCTACCAGATTCAACTAAAGTTTCATTAGTTATAGGGTCTTTAATTGGATTGAGGGATACCCTCCCTAAAATCCTTTCTCCCAAGGATTCAACCTGTTCTTCATTTTTTCTTAGAGCTTTAACTTTAATTCCTCTCAATGTCCCACAATCAGAAATCTTAACTATGACATCCTGAGAAACATCAACTAAACGTCTAGTAAGATAGCCTGCATCCGCAGTTTTAAGAGCTGTATCTGCTAAACCTTTTCTTGCGCCATGAGTAGAAATAAAGTATTCTATAATAGAAAGTCCTTCCTTAAAATTTGAAAGAATGGGATTTTCAATAATCTCTCCTCCTCCAACATTTGATTTTTTTGGCTTTGCCATAAGTCCTCTCATTCCAGTAAGTTGTCTTATCTGTTCCTTTGATCCTCTTGCGCCCGAATCTAACATCATATAAACAGAATTAAATCCTTCCTGATCGTCAGTTATCCTTTTCATAGCTAATTCAGTTAATTTAGCATTAGTAGAAGTCCAAACATCAATTACCTGATTATATCTCTCATTATTTGTAATTAATCCCATATTATAAGTGCTTAAAATACCCTCGACCTCAGAATTTGCCTCTTCTATCATTTTATTTTTTTCAATTGGAATTATTATATCTCCAAGACTAAAAGACAATCCCCCTTTAAAAGCAAAAGCATAACCCATATCTTTTATTTGATCTAGGAAAAGAGATGTTTCTGGAACACTGGTTAATTTTAGAATTTTACCAATAATTTCTCTAAGGTTCTTTTTAGTTAAAACCTCATTAAAAAAGCCTGCTTTTTCCGGAACAACTTCATTGAATAAAACTCTCCCTACTGTAGTTTCAATAATTTGATTTTTCAAAATTCCATCTTGGTCAAAATCCTTAGTCCTGATCTTTACGATTGCATTAAGGTCTACTTTCTTTTCATTATATGCTATATGAACTTCATTCACAGAATAAAAAGTTAGTCCCTCTCCTAATACAGGATTATCTTTAGTAGATTTTTTTGCTTTAGTCATATAATAAAGTCCTAAGACCATATCTTGAGATGGAACAGTTATCGGCGAGCCATTTGCAGGGTTTAAAATATTGTGTGAAGCTAGCATAAGCAATTGGGCTTCTAATATTGCTTCAGGTCCAAGAGGTAAATGAACAGCCATTTGGTCACCATCAAAATCTGCGTTAAAAGCAGTACATACTAATGGATGCAATTGAATTGCTTTACCTTCTATTAGCTTTGGTTGAAATGCCTGAATACCAAGTCTGTGAAGGGTTGGTGCTCTGTTAAGAAGAACCGGATGACCCTTTAATACATTTTCTAAAATATCCCATACAACAGGCTCTTTACGATCAATAATCTTCTTAGCAGACTTAACAGTTTTGACTATTCCTCGTTCAATTAACTTTCTAATAATAAATGGCTTATAAATTTCAGCAGCCATGTCTTTTGGGATACCACACTCATAGAGTTTTAATTCGGGTCCAACAACTATTACTGAACGAGCAGAATAATCAACTCTCTTCCCTAATAGGTTTTGACGAAATCTTCCTTGCTTTCCCTTTAAAGAATCAGATAAAGACTTTAATGGGCGATTTGAATCAGTCTTAACAGCAGAAGCTTTTCGAGTGTTATCAAATAATGAATCTACTGCCTCTTGAAGCATTCTTTTCTCATTTCTTAAAATTACCTCAGGGGCTTTGATTTCAACAAGTCTTTTTAATCTGTTATTTCTTATGATAACTCTTCGATATAGATCGTTTAAATCTGAGGTTGCAAAACGACCTCCATCTAATGGAACTAAAGGTCTTAATTCTGGTGGAATCACAGGTATAACCTTCATTACCATCCATTCAGGTAAATTCTCATTATTTAGATTTCCTTCCCTGAAAGCTTCAACAACTTGTAGTCTTTTGAGTGCTTCAGTTTTTCTTTGTTTCGAAGTTTCGTTATTAGCTTTGTGTCTAAGTGAATAGGAAAGTTCTTCTAAATCAATTCTTGAAAGTAATTCTATTAAACATTCTGCACCCATTTTCGCAATAAATTTATTTGGATCTGAATCTTCCATGAATTGATTTTCCTGAGGAAGGCTTTCCATAACATTTAAATATTCTTCTTCTGTTAAAAAATCCATTACTTCTAGTGGCTCACCCTCAGAATTTTTTCCATCCCCTGCCTGAATAACAACATATCTTTCATAATAAATTATCATGTCCAATTTTTTTGAAGGAAGTCCTAAAAGGTATCCTATTTTATTTGGTAATGATCGAAAATACCATATATGAGCAACTGGGACTACTAAACTTATGTGACCAACTCTATCGCGTCTAACTTTTTTTTCAGTCACCTCAACACCGCATCTATCACAAACAATTCCTTTATATCTAATTCGTTTATATTTTCCACAAGCACATTCAAAGTCTTTAACCGGTCCAAAAATTCTTTCACAAAAAAGACCATCTCTCTCTGGCTTATGTGTTCTATAATTAATAGTTTCAGGCTTAAGAACTTCTCCCCTTGAATTAGCTAAAACTACTTCTGGTGATGCCAATCCAATTGAGATTTTATTAAACTTCTTTTGAGTAATTATTTCATTATTTCTTATCATAATTTTAAATATCTCCCTTAATTAAATTTATTCTACTAATCTTATGTCTAGACCTAAGCCCTTTAATTCATGCATTAAAACATTAAATGATTCAGGTAATCCTGGCTCAGGTAAAGTTTCACCTTTAACAATAGATTCATAAGTCTTCGCCCTACCAATAACATCATCAGATTTAACTGTTAATATTTCTTGCAAAGCGCTAGAAGCCCCATAAGCTTCTAGTGCCCAAACTTCCATCTCACCAAATCTTTGACCACCAAACTGCGCTTTACCACCAAGTGGTTGCTGGGTTATAAGTGAATATGGTCCAATAGATCTTGAATGCATTTTATCATCCACCATATGCCCTAGCTTAAGCATATAGATAACACCTACAGTTGCGGCTTGATCAAAACGATCTCCTGTTCCTCCATCATAGAGATAAGTATGTCCATATTTAGGAACCCCTCCTTCTTCTGTTAATTTATTTATTTGATCAATTGAAGCGCCGTCAAAAATTGGAGTAGAAAAATTTTTCTTCAGATTTAGACCTGCCCAACCCAATACAGTTTCATATATTTGACCAATATTCATTCTTGAAGGAACTCCCAATGGATTTAAAACAATATCTACAGGTGTTCCGTCTTCAAGAAAAGGCATTTCTTCTTCACGAACAATTCTTGCAACTATTCCTTTGTTTCCATGCCTACCAGCCATTTTGTCTCCGACCTTAAGTTTTCTCTTTTTTGCTACATATACCTTGGCTAATTTCTTTACGCCAGCAGGTAACTCATCTCCAACACTAATAGTAAATTTTTCTCTCCTCAAAGTACCTTGAATATCATTTTCCTTGATCTTATAATTATGGATTAAATCCGCAACCAATTTGTTTGTTTTATCTGAATTTGTCCATGAAGACAAATTTAAATGAGTGTAATCATCTATTTTCTGGAGTAATTTTAAAGAGTATTTTTTTCCTTTCGAAATAATTTCCTCGCCAAGATCATTTGTTACTCCTTGAGATGTTTTACCAGAGACAATTGTGAACAATTTTTCTACTAGACTATTTTTTAACTCATCAAATCTAATCTTAAATTGCTTTTCCAGTACCTCTAATTCTTGTTTGTCTTGATTTCGCCTTCTTTTATCCTTAAAAGGTCTCGTGAAAAGTTTTTTATCAATTACAACTCCATGAAGTGATGGTGGAGCTTTTAAAGATGCATCTTTAACATCACCAGCCTTATCACCAAAAATGGCACGCAATAATTTTTCTTCAGGAGATGGATCTGATTCTCCCTTAGGAGTTATTTTACCAATCAAAATATCTCCAGGATTAACTTCAGCACCAACGCGAATCATACCGTTTTCATCTAAATCCTTTGTTGCTTCTTCACTAACATTCGGAATATCATTTGTTAATTCTTCAGTCCCCAGCTTTGTGTCACGAACGTCTATTGAATATTCATCAATATGTATTGAAGTAAAAATATCCTGTCTCACAACTTTTTCTGAAACTACAATAGCATCTTCAAAGTTATAACCCTTCCATGGCATAAATGCAACCATCATATTTCTCCCTAATGCAAGTTCTCCTTTCTCGGTAGCATATCCCTCACAAAGAACCATACCTTTAAAAACTTTATCGCCCTTTTTTACTATCGGTTTTAAGTTAATACATGTACCTTGATTTGTTTTTCTAAACTTAATTAAATCATAAGTTTTTGTATCATCTTCAAAACTAGTCATCTTTTCCTCTTTGGAACGATTATATGTAATTACTATCTTATCAGAATCTACATATTTTACTTTGCCGTCTCCTTCTGAATTAACAAGTACTCTAGAGTCTGATGCTACTTGTCTCTCTAGACCAGTCCCAACAATAGGTGCCTCAGGGCGCAAAAGAGGCACTGCCTGTCTCATCATATTTGATCCCATCAAAGCCCGGTTAGCATCATCATGCTCTAGGAATGGAATTAATGAAGCTGATATAGAGGCTATTTGGTTAGGAGCAACATCAGTATAATTTATTTTTTTAGGTTCAACTACAGGAAAGTCAGCTTGATCTCTAGCAATAACCCTTTCAATACTTATTTTACCGTTCTTATCATAAGGTATATTAGCCTGAGCAATTAAGTTATTTTCTTCTTCTTCTGCACTTAGATATATTGTCTCATTTAAGTTTATCTTTCCTTTTTCAACTTTTCGGTAGGGAGTTTCAATAAATCCAAGATTATTAACCTTAGCATAAACTCCTAAAGAAGAAATCAATCCAATGTTCGGGCCTTCTGGAGTTTCTATTGGGCATAATCTACCGTAGTGTGTGTAATGAACGTCTCTAACTTCAAAACCGGCACGTTCTCGAGATAAACCTCCAGGACCCAAAGCCGAAAGTCTTCTCTTATGAGTTATTTCAGCTAAAGGATTAGTTGCATCCATAAATTGTGAGAGTTGGTTTGTGCCAAAAAAAGTGTTTATAACCGATGAAAGAGTTTTCGCGTTAATTAAATCGATAGGGGTAAAAACCTCATTATCCCGTACATTCATTCTCTCCCTAATCGTTCTAGCCATTCTTGCAAGTCCAACACCAAACTGTGAAGATAACTGCTCGCCAACAGTTCTAACCCTTCTATTTGAAAGGTGATCAATATCATCTATCTCTGCTTTTGAATTAATTAATTCAATTAAGTACTTTATTATAGTAATAATATCAAGTTTTGACAAAACTTGCATATTCATTTCAACTTCAAGTCCTAATTTTTTATTCATTCGATACCTACCTACTTCACCCAAATTATATCGTTGATCTGAAAAAAATAATTTATCTATTATGCCTCTCGCCGTATCTTCATCTGGAGGCTCAGCATTTCTAAGTTGTCTATAAATGTGTTCAACAGCCTCTTTTTCTGAATTTGTAGGATCCTTTTGAAGAGTGTTGTGAATTATGGCATAATCTGCAAGATGCGAGTCTTGTTTGTGAAGAAGAATTGTTTTTACTTCAGCATCCATAATTTCTTGAAGATGATCTTTTTCCAATAAAGTATCTCTATCTATTACAATTTCATTTCTTTCAATTGATATGACTTCTCCCGTATCTTCGTCAACAAAATCTTCATGCCATGTTTTTAATACTCTGGCTGCCAATTTTCGATTTAAGACTTTTTTAAGCCCAGCTTTAGAAACCTTAACTTCTTCGGCAAGATCAAATATTTCAAGTATTTCTTTATCACTTTCATATCCAATTGCACGAAAAAGAGTCGTGACCGGGAGCTTCTTCTTCCTATCAATATAGGCGTACATAACGTTATTTATATCAGTTGCAAATTCAATCCATGATCCTTTAAAAGGAATTACTCTTGCAGAATATAATTTAGTTCCATTTGCATGAAAAGATTGTCCGAAAAATACACCTGGAGATCTATGAAGTTGAGAAACTACAACTCTTTCTGCTCCATTAACTATAAAAGTTCCACTTGGAGTCATATAGGGGATTGTCCCTAAAAAAACATCTTGGACAATCGTTTCAAAATCTTCATGTTCAGGATCGGTACAAAAAAGTTTTAGTCTAGCCTTGAGTGGAACTGAATAAGTTAATCCTCGTTCAATACATTCTTGAATTGAATAACGAGGAGGATCTATAAAATAATCAATGAATTCCAAAACAAACTGATTCCGTGTATCAGTTATAGGAAAATTTTCTTTGAAAGTGTTAAATAATCCCTCTTCTTTACGTTCATCAGACTTTGTTTCCAGTTGAAAAAAATCCTGAAAAGATTTAATTTGTATGTCTAAAAAGTCGGGATATTTCGGAGAGTTTTTTGCTGCAGCAAAATCTATTCTATTGTCAGGCATATATAATTATTTGATTTTTAAGAAATTAAACTAATTTAAATAACGAATCATTGACTATCAATGACCAGAACAAATTATTAAATTTACTTGAGCTCAACTTCGGCTCCAGCCTCTTCAAGTGATTTTTTTAATCCTTCTGCCTCATCTTTCGAGACACCTTCTTTAATAGTACTTGGTACATTGTCTACAAGATCTTTTGCTTCTTTAAGACCTTGCCCCGTTAATTCCTTAACTAATTTTACAACCGCAAGCTTAGAACCGCCTGAGGCAGTAATAACAACTGAGAATTCTGATTTTTCCTCTGAGCCTTCTCCTTCAGCAGGAGCTGAAGCCCCTCCTGAAACAGCTACAGCTGCAGCTGCAGGTTCAATACCATACTCATCTTTTAAGATATCTGCTAATTCATTGACTTCTTTAACGGTCAAATTTACCAGCTGTTCTGCGAATTTTTTTAGATCTGCCATTTTTTAGAATTTTTGAAAATTTATTATTGTTTTTTGATTATTATTTTTTATTTGATAACGTCTTTAATATTCCTGATAATTTTCCATCACCTGATTTCAATGAGGAAATTATTTTATTAATTGGAGATTGCAAAAGACCGATTATTTCTCCAATCACCTCTCCTTTTGATTTTAAAGAAACAAGAGCAGAAATCTGATTATCTCCGATATAAATTGATTCTTCTACAAAAGCACCTTTCAACAAAGGTTTTTCAGATTTTTTTCTAAAATCTTTAATTATTTTGGCGGGTACATTACCTACTTCAGAAAACATCAAAGAAGTGTTGCCCTTGAGAATAGATTTTAAATCACCAAAATCTCTTTCTGAAGCTTCCATAGCCTTAGATAAAAGTGTGTTTTTGACAACAGAAAGTTTTACATTTGATTTAAAACAAAGTCTCCTTAAAGCAGAAGTTTCAGCAGAATTTAAACCTGCAATATCTGTCAAATACAGATTCTTAACTTCGCTTAATTCTGTTGTTAAATCTTGAATAACTTGTTTTTTTTCTTCTCTTGTCATTTGTTTAAGTAATATTTTAAACTATAAATCTTTGACTTCAATTGGTATACTTGGGCTCATTGAGCTTGACATAAATACACTCTTAATATATTTCCCCTTTGCTGATGAAGGTTTAAGTTTAACAATTGCTTTTAAGAATTCATCTGCATTTTCATGAATTTTTTTAGCTTCAAATGAAACTTTACCAATTGCAACATGAACAATTCCCGTCTTATCAACTTTAAAATCAATTTTACCAGCTTTTACATCAGTTACTGCTTTTTTAATGTCCATAGTAACAGTGCCTGTTTTAGGGTTAGGCATTAATCCCCTAGGTCCCAAAATTTTTCCCAAAGGGCCTAATTTTCCCATTACACTAGGCATTGTTACAATAACATCGACTTCTGTCCAACCCTCTTTAATTTTTTGAAGATAATCATCAAGCCCTACATGATCAGCACCGGCTTCTTTTGCCTCCTTCTCTTTATCTTGCGTGACTAAAGCCAAAACTTTTAAATTTTTACCTGTACCATGTGGTAAAGAGACAACTCCCCTAACCATTTCATTCCCTTTTTTAGGGTCAATACCCAAGCGAACTGCAATATCAACTGAAGCATCAAACTTTGAAGTGGTTATTTCCTTGACCAAGGATGAAGCATCCTTTAAATCATAAAGGGTTTCATAATTAATTTTTGCCTTTGCTTCTTTTTGTTTTTTAGATATTCTAGCCATATTAAATATTATGAGTTAAATGGAGGATCTCCCTTAACAATAAAGCCCATAGATCTTGCAGTACCTGCAACCATTTTCATCGCAGATTCAACTGTAAAAGCATTTAAATCTTGCATTTTATCCTCAGCAATATTTTTTACTTGATCCCAAGACACAGTTCCAACTTTTTCTCTATTTGGTTCACCAGATCCTTTTTTTAATTTAGCTGCTTCCATTAATTGAACAGCAGCGGGAGCAGTTTTTATTACAAAATCAAATGATTTATCCTGATAAACTGAAATTACTACAGGTAAAACCTTGCCTGGCTTATCTTGAGTCCTAGAATTAAATTGCTTACAAAATTCCATTATATTGACTCCAGCAGCACCTAATGCAGGTCCAACTGGAGGGGATGGATTTGCAGCACCTCCTCTAATTTGTAACTTTAAAACTTTACTTATCTGCTTTGCCATTCTTAAATTTTGTTCTCTTAATAATTTAAATTCAAAAATATTAGTTAATTTTTTTCAACTTGCATATAGCTTAACTCCAATGGGGTCTTTCTCCCAAATATTTTTACCATTACCTCAAGTTTTCTCTTCTCTTCATTAATTTTTTCAATAGATCCCGTAAATCCATTAAAAGGACCATCTATTACTTTGACACTTTCCCCAATGACAAAGGGAATAGATATTTGATCTACAGAAATGGAAAGCTCATCTACTTTACCCAACATTCTATTAACTTCTGCAGGTCTTAAGGGTATGGGATCACCTCCTTTGGTCTCTCCTAGAAATCCGATCACATTTGTAACAGAGCGAATAGCATGAGGTATTTCACCAGATAAATTTGCTTTAATCATTATGTAGCCAGGAAAATAAACACGCTCTTTACTTATTTTTTTACCATTACGAATTTGTATTACTTTTTCTGTTGGAACTAAAATATCTTCAACTTCATTTTGGAATCCTAATCGAGTTATTTCTGCCATTATATGATCTTTAATTTTAGATTCCTGACCACTAACAGCTCTAACAACGTACCAGTTTTTAGTCCCAATTTCTGCCATATTAATTACCTATAATTTGAAAATAAATCCCTACAATTTTAGAAAGCACTGTGTCAGCACCCCATATTGCCATTGAAAAAATTATTGAAAAGACAAAAACAACAGTTACTAATCGCTGTAATTCTGATCTTGGAGTCCATGATACATTTTCTCTTAATTCTTTGAATGAGTTTTTGATATATGAAATAACAGTATTCATACTTTCCTTCCTTTTACGCACGGGTTGAGAGACTCGAACTCCCGACACCTGGTTTTGGAGACCAGTGCTCTACCAACTGAGCTAAACCCGTTTTTATCGTAACATAAGGTATTGAATAGTCAAGCTATCCAATACCTTATTAATTAGTTTAAAAACTTTTAAATTAATCCAAAATTTCAGTAACCTGACCAGCGCCAACAGTTCTTCCTCCTTCACGAATTGCAAAGCGAAGTCCTTTATTTAATGCTATTGGCTGAATCAAATCTACTGTAATAGTTAAATTGTCTCCCGGCATAACCATTTCAACTCCATCAGGGAGAACAATATTTCCCGTTACATCAGTTGTTCTTACGTAAAACTGAGGCCTATAATTATTATGGAAGGGAGTATGTCTACCTCCTTCTTCTTTTTTTAAGATGTAAACTTCACCTTTGAATTTTGCATGAGGTTTAACTGAAGCGGGTTTACATATTACCATTCCTCTTGTTATGTCTGTTTTTTCAATACCTCTTAGAAGAATTCCCACATTATCTCCAGCTTCTCCACGATCTAAAATTTTTCTAAACATTTCAACACCAGTAACAGTTGACTTAAGTTTTTCAGCTCCCATTCCAATTATATCAACTTCATCTCCAGTATTTGCAACACCTGTCTCAATTCTTCCAGTAGCGACTGTACCTCTCCCTGTAATTGAAAAAACATCTTCAACAGGCATAAGAAAATCTTTATCAACTTCTCTCTGAGGTAATTCTATCCATTTATCAACTTCTTCCATAAGTTTGAGAATTGTATCTACCCATTTCTGCTCACCATTTAATGCTCCAAGCGCAGAACCTAGAATAACTGGAGTGTTGTCTCCATCATAGTCATAAAAAGATAATTGTTCCCTAACCTCCATCTCAACTAGCTCGAGAAGTTCTGGATCGTCCACCATATCAGCTTTGTTTAGAAAAACAACAATTCTTGGAACCCCAACTTGACGACCTAATAATATATGCTCTCTAGTTTGAGGCATAGGCCCATCTGTAGCAGCCACAACAAGTATAGCGCCATCCATTTGAGCAGCGCCAGTAACCATATTTTTTACATAATCGGCATGACCTGGGCAATCCACATGCGCATAATGACGATTTTGAGTTTGATATTCAACATGAGAAGTATTGATTGTAATACCTCTTTCTTTTTCTTCAGGGGCATTATCAATTTGATCAAAGCTTTTCGCTTCTGATAACCCAGCGTCTGCTAATACCTTTGTTATTGCAGCCGTTAGCGTGGTTTTTCCATGATCCACGTGGCCAATTGTTCCAATATTTAAATGTGGTTTTGACCGATCGAAAGTTTCTTTAGCCATAATTTTTTCTGTCTTTATTAATTAAGAGGCAGCAAATTTATAAAATTTTTCAATAAATGCGGCTTATTTAAAAGATTTTTTCTTACTAAGAACAATTAAAAAATTTGATAAATAATAAAGAACTAAAAATCATCACCAATCTAAACGTTTTTGGACTTTAATAAAATTAATAATCCGTCTTAATTTTTTGTATTTTTGCGTATCTAAAATAAGTGATTTATGGCTTTTGACATTCAGATGATAAAAAGGGTTTATGAAAACCTTGAGTCCCGTGTAAAATTAACTAAAAATATACTTAACAGACCTTTAACTTCAAGTGAAAAAATTTTGTATGCTCACTTATGGGAAATAAAATCAGCAAAAAAATATTCTAGAGGTATAGATTATGTTGATTTTGCACCTGATCGAATAGCTTGCCAAGACGCCACTGCCCAAATGGCGCTATTGCAATTTATGCAAGCTGGAAAACCAAAAGTTGCTGTTCCAACAACCGTCCATTGTGATCACTTAATTTTAGCTAAAGAGGGTGCAGTTAATGATCTAAAAAATGCAAATAATGTAAGTGCTGAAGTATTTGATTTCCTAGAATCCGTTTCGAATAAATATGGAATTGGATTTTGGAAGCCTGGTGCTGGGATTATACATCAAGTAGTTCTTGAAAATTATGCTTTCCCTGGCGGCATGATGATAGGAACAGATTCCCACACTGTTAATGCTGGGGGTCTTGGAATGCTCGCAATAGGAGTCGGTGGTGCTGACGCAGTTGATGTAATGGCTGGAATGCCTTGGGAGCTCAAATTCCCCAAGTTAATAGGAGTTAAATTAACTGGAGAATTAAATGGATGGACTGCTCCAAAAGATGTTATATTAAAAGTTGCAGGTATTCTATCGGTCAAAGGCGGAACAGGTTCTATAATTGAATACTTTGGCCCTGGGGCAAAATCTATGTCCTGTACAGGTAAAGGAACAATTTGTAATATGGGGGCTGAAGTTGGTGCTACTACCTCAACATTTGGATATGATTTATCCATGGAAAGATATTTAAGGGCAACAGGAAGAGATGACGTTGCTGATGCTGCAAACAATGTAAAAGAACATTTAACGGCTGATCCTGAGGTTTATAAAGATCCTGAAAAATACTTTGATCAAGTAATTGAAATTGATTTAGATTCACTATCTCCTCATATAAATGGGCCCTTTACTCCTGATCTTGCCACTCCAGTAGCAGATATGAGTGAAAAAGCAAAAAAAGAAAAATGGCCATTAAAAGTTGAGTGGGGACTTATAGGATCTTGCACAAACTCTTCTTATGAAGATCTTTCAAGAGCTGCAAGTATTGCTAAACAAGCAGTTGATAAAAATTTGAAAACAAAAGCTGAATTTGGAATAAATCCTGGTTCTGAACAAGTTAGATATACTGCTGAAAGAGATGGTTTAATTGGTGTTTTTCAAAACTTGGAAGCTAAAATATTTACAAACGCCTGTGGCCCATGTATCGGCCAATGGGATCGGAAAGGTGCAGATAAAGAAGAAAAAAATTCCATAATTCATTCTTTTAATAGAAACTTTTCAAAACGAGCTGATGGAAATCCAAATACTCATGCATTTGTTGCATCTCCAGAAATGGTTGCTGCAGTCGCAATATCAGGCAAGCTAGATTTCAACCCAATTACTGACACTCTTATAAATGAAGATGGTGAGGAGGTAAGACTAGATCCGCCAAAAGGATTAGAACTTCCTCCTAAAGGATTTGATTTTGAAGATAATGGTTTTGTACCGCCATCTGATAATGGTTTGGATATTGAAGTTGTTATCAAAAAAGATTCTCAAAGACTTCAGGTTCTTGAACCATTTGAATCATGGGATAAAAAGAACTTATTCAATGTAAAATTGTTAATTAAGGCATATGGTAAATGTACAACTGATCATATTTCAATGGCTGGTCCCTGGCTCAGATATAGAGGCCATCTAGACAATATTTCAAATAACTGTTTAATTGGTGCAGTCAACGCTTTTAATAAAAAAACTAACCTAGTTAAAAATCAAATCACTGGGGAATATGGAGGAGTACCTGAAGTTCAAAGAGAATATAAAAAAGCTGGTATAAAAACTATAGTTGTGGGAGATCAAAATTATGGAGAAGGATCTTCTCGAGAACATGCTGCTATGGAGCCTCGCCACCTTGGAGTAATGGTTGTTTTAGTTAAATCATTTGCGAGAATTCATGAAAGTAATCTCAAAAAACAAGGAATGTTAGCACTTACATTTAGCAATGAGGATGATTATGATTTGATTCAGGAAGATGACACATTTAACTTTATAGATCTAAAAGAGTTTTCTCCTGAAAAACCTTTAAAGATTGAAATTATTCACTCAGATGGTTCTAAGGATAAAATTACAGCTAATCATTCATACAACAAACAACAGATAGATTGGTTTAAAGAAGGTTCAGCACTTAATCTAATTAAAAAGGGTAATTCAAATAAAGGATAAAATCAACTAAAAACCGAAGAAATAATTTCAAATGATGACTCCGCCATTTGATTTCCCTTATTATCTAACAAAGGATTTATTTCACATATTTCAAGTGCTACGAGCTTACCTGTGTCTTTTACTCCTTTTATGATTGAAATTATTTCTTTAGTCACAAATCCCTTGGAAACAGGTGTCCCTGTTCCTCTTGAGAACAAATCACAATCCAAAGCATCGACATCAAAACTAATATATATTAAATCTGTAGAGATTAGCTGTTGTATTGTTTGATCAATACATGATTTTAATCCAAGACCGCGAACCTCATTCACAGAAAAATTTTTAATCTTTTTAGATTGAATTATTTGATCTTCTTCTTTTTCTGTATCTCTAACTCCAAAATAGATTAGGTTTTCAGGTTTTATAAGGGGTGATTTATCTCCCATGTTTTTCATTCTCAACCAATTTTTTTCAGTTGACTCAGAAACTTTATTTTTTGAAAACTCCCTGTTGTCAATGGAAAGTGCAGCCGCAATCGGCATCCCATGCACATTGCCAGATGGCGTACTGTAGGGTGTATGAATATCTGCATGAGCATCTAGCCAGATGACTCCAATTTCCTTGTCAGGATATGCCATTTGAATTCCCGATAAACTTCCAAGTGCTGATGAATGATCACCTGATAGAATTAAAGGAAAAAATCCTTTTTTTAATTCTTTTTTTACTTCATCTCTTAATCTCTGACACTGTTCACAGACAAAATTTATTCTCTTTGCAAAGGTGTTTTTGTTTTTGTTATATATAGTCTCATTATGAGTTTTAACATCAGCATATGGATGTACATTAAAAAAATCGTTCTTAACATTTATTGCAGCAATTTCAATCGCGTCAATTCCCATGTCAGAACCTCTAGTACCAGCTCCTATATCAGACCTGTTTTTAATAATTTTAATAGGATTCATAAGTTCTATACAGACAGAAAATTTAAAAGTCTTTCTATATCCTTGTCATTAATATGTAGATGAGGTGCAATACGTAAAGAAATCCCTCTTTGACTTATATAAATATTTTCACTTCTTAAATTTGAAACATAGTCTTTATTTTTTCCTTTTGGAATTCTAACTCCAAGAATATGACTAACTCTTCTATCCTGAGGAATTATATCAAATCCATATTTGATTAATTCATTTGATATTTTATTATTTATAACTCCCAGAGTTCTAGAAATATTACCAATCCCCCATTTTTTAATCTGCTCTAAAGCCATTATTGATCCTGGTAATAAACTAGGCATACCTATCTGACCCATATCAAACCTCCTAGCTCCAGGCATATAATTATCACTATAATTTACAAGCTCAGAAAAATTTTTCGCATTATCTCTTGCCAGCCAAGTTTCCTCAAGTGGTCTTGAATCAAACCATCTATCAGAAACATATAAGACTGCCAAGCCATAAGGACAAAGCATCCACTTATATGCAGCTGCTATCAAAAAATCAGGATCCATTTTCTTTATGGAATGTTCATTGACTCCAAGACTCTGAGTAGCATCAATTATAAAAAAAGTCCCCTTTTCTTTACATTTTTGACCAATCAATTCCATATCTATATATTCACCATTTGTCCAATGGCAACTTGAAATGGAGACCACCTTAACCTTAGAAGTAATATGATCAAGTATAACTGAAGTCCAATCACTATTTTCGTCTTTCGAAACAGTCAAGATAGATGATCCAACTTCATTGCATACCCTTCTCCATGCAAAAACATTACTTGGAAAATCTTCATCAATTAAAAGTATTTGATCTCCTTTCCTTAGCTTAGGTTCAATTGCTCTTGCAGCAGTATTCATTCCATAACTTACAGAAGGAACTAGAGCATAATTATCCGGATTTTCTCCAAAAAGATCAGAGCATAATACCCTAATATTTTCAACATCATTAAAAAATTTTTCAGCGGTCCATTCCCATGGAGTACTTTTTAAATTAGCCCCTTGAATCAATGCTTTTTTAGAATCATTAAGTTGTGGAGATAAATAAGCACAATTAAAGTATGAAATTTCTTCAGGAACACTAAACAAATCTCTTTGGCAATCTATCATAAATTATTTTTTTTTGACTACCCTGACTTTAACTTGTCTTTGTCATCAATGGTGTCAATGTCAACTTCAACACTTGAATCTTGATCAAGCATCATCATTTGATTCTCTATCATTTTTCCTCCCATCTGTTTCATTTTCATTTTACCCTCGTTTAATTGGAGGGTTATTTGTTGCTTCCCAAGTAAAAATCCTAATAATCCAAATACTACTGCCAGCAAAGTTATACCAAACCAATTTTCGTTAAGCTGTTTCATCTTTGTAGTTTTTATTTTGTTATCAATGTATCTATTTTTTGATTTAATTTCTCAAGCAATTCAATCATCTCATCATATTTTTTATGATCATCTGAATGCTGTTTAAGATGCTCTGTCCTTATTGGATTTTCGTCTCCTGATTCAATAATTGCAGCTGTTAAACCAATTAAAACAAATAAAACACACCCACATATAAAGATGGTTGAATTAATAGCTATAACTTTTAACGGATCATTAAATATTTTCATTTAAAAAATTAATTTGACTTTAGTCTTTTAAAAACATATCGAGTAATGAAAATAGCCTCAGGCTCTTTGTCAGCAGATTCAACTCCTGTTGCCATAAAAGCTAACTCCCATCCATCAGATGCTAAATCATTCATTTTTGCTGTAACCATGGCATCATTTGTGGCAATGTTATTAAATCTTATCCCTCCAACATTAAAAAAGTTTAAAAGCTTAGTTTCCTCAAAAGCTTTTGTTCTTATTTCATTTCTTTTTGCTTTAGACTTTTGCTTTTTTGTTTTGCCATCAACCTCTGTCCTAATAGTTGTTGCATATTTATAATCTACATTATCTGTTTCTGCTATCATACGAGATCTTCCTAATCCACTTTGGACTAGTGATTCAACAGTTGTGACGGTTTTATATTCATATGTCTGTGCATTAATACTTAATGACCCTAACAAAAAAATTAATAAAATATTTTTCATGATTTTTTTATAAACAATATACAAAAAGGATGATTCATTTTTAGATCATTATTACAACATTTAATTTTAAATTTATTAAATCACATAATATTTGTACATTTATTAAAAAACTTACTACTATGAAAAAACTATTATTCATCTCAATTTTTATGACTTCTTTATTTTCTTATTCCCAAGATCTAACTGTTAATGATATCCCTATTTCGGAATTGGATGCACAATACATAAGAGTTAATGCTGAAGTTAAGTTACTTAGGCCTTTCCGTGCAAGTGTTTTCCTTGACTGGGGTCAAATTTCTAGAATTAAAGAAGTAAGTAAAGGTTGGGTTCTTGACGAGAATGGAAAGAAATTTGCATTTAATGGAATTATGGGTGCAGTGAATCTTTTAATTGAAAATGGGTATACAATAGACCATGTTTACTATAACGGAAATAGCGAGTCTGTTAACTATATAATGAAAAAGATAGATTAGTTTTATTCAAATCTATTTTTTTACAAAGTATAAACCATGAAAAAATCATTAATTCTTGTCTTTTTCCTTTGCCCTTTTATAATGCTTTCTCAAGAAGCCGTGAAGGATTCGTATAGTTATGTTAAAGTTTATGAAGTAGAGGGAAAATCACAAGATCAAATTCACAGTACAATTCTGGAGTGGATTGGGAAAAATTTTAAATCTCCACAAGAAGTAATTCAGTTCAACGATAAAAATAAAATTATTATTGATCGTAAATTTAAAATGAGTCCAAAACTTATTCAAACCTCTCAAAAAACGACTTCAAACTACAAAGTTTCAAGCACTATGGTCTTTCTTATTAAGGAAAATAAATTTAGACTTGAAATGCAATTAAAAGATTCATACGTTTTTGATGGGAAAAAAAGAGATCCAAATACAACTTGGGAAATAGCAAGTAATCAGATTAATGAAAATTATGTTG
>CETH01045458.1_pt1 | contig 22968 bp, 22 predicted proteins | sample 361461 | NCBI WGS metagenome assembly CETH01 (sample SAMEA2622695, study PRJEB7988) | marine metagenome | isolation source: saline water (ENVO:00002010), including
TGCAACTGGATATGGAAGCAAGCTTTGCCACTCAGGAAGACATCATCAACTTTGTCTCTGAAGCTATTAAAGACTCAACTGAAACAATTACCGGATCCCGACCTGATGACATACCTCTTATGACGTGGAATGATGCAATGGAGCGATACGGCTCTGACAAGCCTGACATCCGATTCGGTATGGAACTGATGGATCTAACTGACATATTCACTGATACAGAAGCAAACGTATTTAAAGTCGATTGTGTTAAAGGGATTCTTTACAAAGGCGGGTCTGACCATTTGGCCCGAAATGCGATCGACGCATTGACTGAGAAGTGTCAAAGCTGGGGTGCTAAAGGACTCGCTTGGTTCAGAGTCGGTGAGCAGGGAAGCCTCGAAGGTGCCTTGACCAAGTTTATGTCTGATGAAGAAATCGAAGGTATTTGCACCGCCCTTTCTGCAGGTTCAGGAGATATGGTTCTCATCATTGCGGATAAGAGGAGAACGGTTAATCATGTCCTTGGGCTTCTGCGTCTAGAGATAGGGCGGCCACCGGTTAACTCAGGTGAATTGAAATACCTGTGGATTACGGAATTTCCTCTTTTTGAATCGATCGGTGATCACGGACGTCCAATACCAGCTCATCATCCATTCACTATGCCTCATACCGAAGATATGAAAGCACTTGATTCAGCTCAGGGGGAAGAATATTTGGATATAAGATCTCAGGCATACGACCTTGTACTAAATGGTTGGGAATTAGGGTCAGGGAGTGTCAGGATTCATATCCCTGAAATCCAGTCTAAGATCTTTGAGATTCTAGGGATTAATGAAGAGGAGTCCAAAGAAAAATTTGGGTTTTTGCTGGATGCATTTCGATATGGTGCCCCACCCCATGCAGGATTCGCTTTCGGGATTGACCGCTTAGCTGCGATTCTCTCTGGCGAAGAGAATATTCGAGAAGTTATTGCCTTTCCAAAAACACAATCTGGTGCTGACCCACTCACGAACGCACCAACTCAACTTGAAAATAACCACCTAGAAGAGCTCGGACTCCGCCTTATACCCCCAAGTACTTAAACTTTGAAATCAGGAAAGTGGAATTTACTATTCTTCAGATGTGAAAGTGGCGAACCCGGTCATTCCTGCTGGAGTTAGAAGGTAAATGTTTTCGGCAACTTTTTCAAAGCTGCCATCTGTTCCGTAAGCCAAGCCTGAAAAGAAGTCAACAATTCTTCGGCCAGTATCTTTTTCATCTGGATTGAGGTGGATGATTGTAGCTTTGCCGGATTTATAACTAGATGCAGGCCCCATTACGTCTTCAAAACTCGAAACCTCATGTCGACTGGGTTCGCTTGAGCTCATGTCAAGATTCTAGTCCTAAAGTCTTCTTCATCCGCAAATGATCATGAGATAGATCAAATCTTCGTTTCACCACACGTAAGAAGAATTTCAAGTAGTTTCTAGGCTGTGGTTGATGAAGAAAATCTGTTTACGTCTTCTATGCGAGAACGACTCACTCAGCAAACTCCCCTTGCTAATAGGATGCGTCCGGTAAAGCTTGAAGACGTTGTAGGGCAAGACCATCTTCTGGGGGCTGAAAGCCCTCTTCGAGCTTTAATAGAGGCAGATAAGGTATCTTCTGTTGTTTTTTGGGGTCCTCCCGGTACAGGGAAAACGTCTATTGCTAGGTTGATTGCGCAATTTACTGCGAAGGCTTTTGTTCAATTATCCGCAGTTTCAGCGTCAGTGAAAGATGTAAGGGAAGTGATTAGTCAGGCAGAAAAAATGCTCGGAGAGTATGGTAAAGGAACAATCCTTTTTCTTGACGAGGTTCACCGGTTTAATAAAGCTCAGCAAGATACGTTGCTATCGGCTGTTGAAACGGGACTGATTGTTTTAATCGGCGCAACAACTGAAAATCCGTACTTTGAAGTCAATGCGCCCTTATTAAGTCGAAGTACCCTTTTTCGTCTAGAACCTTTAAATCATGAAAACTTACTAGAACTTCTTTCGAAAGCGCTTGTATATGAAAATGCTGAAGCGACTTCTGAAGCGCTCGAACACATAGCAAACGCATCAGAGGGTGATGGGCGACAGTGTTTAACCAGTCTCGAAGTAGCGATCACGTTAGCGCGAGCTCGTAATGATGAATCTAATTATGAAGTATCGCTTGAAGACGCTGAAGGGGCAATTGGAGTTCAGGCATTGCAGTATGGCCGAGATGAGCATTACGACACAATTTCAGCGTTTATAAAAAGTATTCGAGGGTCGGATGTGGATGCAGGACTTTACTGGCTTTCACGCATGATAGACGCTGGAGAAGATCCTAGGTTTATAGCTCGGCGCCTTGTTATTCTTGCTTCAGAAGATATTGGGGTGGCGGACTCGCGAGCTTTACTAATAGCGGATGCAGCTGCACGGGCAGTTGAATTTGTTGGATTTCCTGAAGCCCAATTAAATCTTGCTCACGCAGTCATTTACTTAGCCAGAGCGCCTAAGTCTAACAGCGTCACGAAAGCCATATTCTCAGCTCTTGAAGATGCTAGGGCATCTAGAGGCGATGTTCCGAAGCACCTCCGCGACAGCCATTATTCTGGAGCGAAAGGGCTCGGACATGGCGATGGCTACAAATACCCACACGACTTTCCTGAAGGATGGGTCGAGCAGCAATATCGACCTGACAAATTCAATTCTCATCGATATTATGAACCATCAACCCATGGGGAAGAAAACACCGGTGAAAAATAATAAATCTATTTACGATTCTTTCTGGAGCAGGTGGGAAATATGACTGCTTGGGAACTTGTAACAATCCTTGTTGCGGTCGCTTCTCTTGGCGTAGTCGTAGCTCTAACGTATTCGGTCCTTAAACTGCGTCAGGTTACAGAGGATCTGAGTAAGACAACTCGCGAAATTCAAAAAACCGTTGAATTATCTACTGGAAGATTAGAAAGGCAGGCAACCGAGATCGAGAAAGAATATCATCGGGTTGACGGCTTAATCGAGACAGCAGAGATAATAACTTCCAGGGCAAAATTTGTCTCTGGGCTTACATACAGTGTCTTCACTAAGCCCATAGGCCAGATAGCATCCTTCTTGAAAGGCGGGGTTCGGATAGTCAAAGTTATAGGTGTCCGGCTTTTGCGAAGCCAGATCAAAACATAAGAACATGCTGGAATTTATTTAAGAAACAAGCGATCAGTTTCCGCAGGGTAGAATCGTAACATGAAAGCACAACAGCTCCGTCAAGCATTCACAGAGTTCTTTGAAGATAGCGGACATACTCTCGTTCCTTCTTCAAGCTTGATACCGCATGATGAAAGCTTGCTATTCACAAACTCTGGGATGGTCCCATTTAAGAGTTATTTTTTGGGGAATGAAACTCCCCCTTACAATCGGGCAACCACTGTCCAAAAGTGCGTCCGAGCAGGAGGTAAACATAACGACCTCGAGGAAGTGGGCCGAACAACCCGACATTTAACCTTCTTCGAAATGCTAGGAAATTTTAGCTTCGGAGATTACTTTAAAGCTGAAGCAATTCCTATGGCTTGGAAATTCTTTACTGAGATTCTCAAATTGGACAAAGAACGCCTTTGGGTGACTGTTCATGAGACAGATGATGAAGCAGTAGAGATCTGGCAAAAAGCAGTCGGGGTACCAGCTGAAAGGATCCAGCGGTTAGATGAAGATAACTGGTGGAGAATGGCTGATACCGGACCGAACGGACCATGTTCTGAAATATTTTGGGATATGGGTCCCCAGTATGGCCCAGAGGGAGGTCCTGCGAACCCTAAAGCAGAAGATAGATTCATTGAAATTTGGAATCTTGTCTTTATGCAATACGACCAGCAAAAAGATGGGACCCAAACTCCATTGCCAAACCCATCAATCGATACTGGTGCTGGTTTAGAACGAGTCCTATCAGTTCTTCAAGGGGTGGACTCCGTTTGGGAAACGGACGAATTTCAAAAACTTCTTTCAAGCGTCTCGAAAATTTGTGGCGACAGAGATAATTCAAAGGAAAGTGTTGTCTCTCTTCAAATCCTCGCAGATCATGCCCGGTCGACAACTTTTTTAGTGAATGACGGGGTTATCCCAAGTAACGAAGATAGAGGATATGTATTGCGACGAATTATTCGAAGGGCTGTTCGTCATGCGCGTCTCCTCAACGTCGAGGAAATAATAATGGGGGACCTTGCTGATGCGGTTGTAGATCTCATGAGAGACGCTTATCCGGATCTAGAACAGAACCGGACTCACATCAAAGACGTTCTTGAACGAGAAGAAATTGGATTCCGCCAAACCTTAGATACTGGAATCTCTATCCTTGAAAAACATCTCTCGGATCTTGATAAGGGCAACAGCTTAAGCGGGGATGTAGCTTTTCAACTACACGACACATATGGGTTTCCAATTGAATTAACTGAAGAAATTACCAATGAAAGAGGCATAGAAGTTGATCTAGAAGGTTTCGCTTCGTACATGACTGAACAACGCAACAGAGGGCGTAAGGACCTCAGCCAAAGAGAAGATATCCCATCATCAAATACTGACTTACAATTAATCCTCGAACAATATGGCCCTACGGACTTTGTCGGCTACGAAGCAAATGAAGCTTCATCAGAAGTTCTTTACTATGACGGAGACTCGGTTATCCTAGACCGATCTCCCTTTTACGCTGAAGCAGGTGGTCAGGTTGGTGACCGAGGCACTATAAGCGGAGAGAACGGTTCTGCTCTAATCAGAGATACGGTCTATGGGGCAGTAGGTCAGCATCTACATATCGTTGAGTCAATTAAAGGAGAACTAAAGACCGGAGATAAAGTAGTCAGCGCTATCGACGTATCGCATCGATTAGCAGTTCAGCGTCACCATACAGGAACCCACCTGCTGCACTGGGCGTTACGCCAAGTTTTAGGCGATCACGTTAAACAGCAAGGATCATGGGTAGGGGCTGAAAGACTTCGTTTTGATTTCAGCCATTTTGAGCCGCTCACAAATGAAGAGATAGAGCGAATTGAAGATCTGGCTAACGCTGAAATCTTCTCAGGTGGAGAGATGGAAATCATTGAAACCAGTATGAATGAAGCCAAAGAAATGGGGGCTATTGCTTTCTTTGGAGACAAATATGGTGATGAAGTACGCGTTCTTAGAGCAGGGGCAAATTCTATTGAACTGTGTGGCGGAACTCATGTAAAATATCTAGGTGATGTCGGCCCAGTCAAGATTCTCTCAGAGGGTTCAATCGGTTCAAATATCAGACGTATTGAAGCCGTCGCAGGATCTGCCTCAGTTAGCTTACTCCGCGAGCAGGGCCAAATTATTGGTGAAACAGCTAGTCTTATTGGGGTTCCTCCAGCGAATTTGATTGAAGGTTTAGAGAAGAAGTTACGCGAAATAGAAGAACTACAGAATGAGCTTGAAGGACTCAGAGAGATAGCTTCACGTGAAAAGATTCAAGAACTGAAAGGGACTGCTGTAGATGGAGTCATAGTCCAAGAGATGGACGACATCCGAAGAGATGACTTGCGTGATCTAGTGATGGGCTTGCAGGCCTTGCCCGACATTGACATAGCAGTCGTGGGATCTGCAATTGAAAATGGGGGAGTCTCTATAGCCGCAGCAGTCTCTGAAGGAAATGAAAGCAGTGCCGGAGAACTACTCTCTGAAGCAGCAAAAATAATAAAGGGTGGTGGCGGCAAAGGAGATAAGTTTGCAATGGTCGGTGGGAAAGACTCTGAAGCGCTGCCTGATGCAATGGATGCCATTCGTAACCGCCTAAAGAAGTTATAAGGATTATTTTGAGGGTTCTCGGAATTGATATCGGGTCGAAAAAGATTGGTATAGCTATCAGTAATCAGGAAATGACTCTAGCAACACCTCTGACCGTAGTTCATCGAAGTTCACAGAAAAGTGAAGATCACAAAACAATAAAAAGTATCGCACATGAGTGGGAAGTTGAGCTTTTGGTTGTAGGTATGCCTCTGTCACTTGACGGTAGCCTAGGGGCAGCAGCAGAAAATGTTCTCCAAGAAATTAAACACCTCGAGAGAAACACCGGAATTCCTGTTGACACATTCGATGAAAGATTTACGACAACTTCAGCTAAACAGATCCTTCATGATCAAGGCGTTTCAGAGAAAGAACAAAAGAACGTCATTGACCAAGTTGCGGCATCAATAATCCTGCAGGCCTGGCTTGACCATAAGATGGGCGCTTCTGCGTCCCTTAAAGAGGTTGTAAGCGACTGATGGGCGATTTTGACAAAGATTCCGAACTTACTGGTGGGAATGACAGCCCTATGGAAAGTATTTCTGAACCCTCTGACGAGTCACAATCCATGTACCCATCAATCCCAGATGGTGAGCAAAGTGAAATAGAGTATAGCGACATTGGTTTTCGAGAAGAGGAAGCGCCTACTTCCTTTCAAGATCCATATGCAGCCGAGTATCCCGCATCACCAATTGAAGTTGAGCCGACTTCTTCGTCAGCTGTTCGTCCTCGTGATCTCCCCCCTTGGTATGAAGATGAATATTATGATGATCGGGAATGGGAGCGACTCCCTCCTCGCCTCAATACGGCTATAAGATTTGCTATATTTGCATCCGTTATTATTATTATCGGATTCCTTACGTACAACTTTGTTCGTGGGTGGGTTGACGAACAACTAGACCCTCCTGGAGAGCCAGGAGTCGAACTTGTAATAGATATTCCTCAAGGTGCAACGACAGACGATATCGCCCGTATTTTGGCTGAGAACGATGTGGTTGCTAACAGTACGGTATTTCGGTATTACCTCCGGTTTAAAAACGCATCAGATTTTCAAGCGGGAGAGTATGCCTTCCAGATAAATAGTGCAGTATGGGACGCAAGAGAAAGTCTTGAAAGAGGTCCAATAGAGGTAGTCGAAGAACGTTTTTTTGTTACAATCCCTGAAGGTTTGACTCTACAGGAAATGAAAGATGTCCTCCTGCAACAAGTAACTTCCTTCGATCCCAACGAACTTGAATTAGCCTTTAATTCATCTCAAACTCCTGCCGTGCTTGGAGATGAATGGTTGGGGTTAATACGCGAAGGAATATATTTCCCCGAAACGTATGATATCGCTGAAGATTTACTGGAAGATGAGCAGTCCTTTCTCAATAGAATGGTTGCGCAATTTGATGTAGTCGCAAATGAAGTTGCACTAGCAGAACTATCATTAGCTCTCGGCCTAAATCCATATCAGGTGCTTATAGTCGCTTCGCTGATTGAAGAGGAAGCAAAGGTTGAAGGTGATCGAGGGAAAATAGCACGTGTAATCTATAACAGGCTCGATCTGGGAATGCCGCTTGGCATAGACGCAACGATAGTTTATGCACTCGAAGGAGATAGACAGCTATCTCAAAGTGATCTTGAAGTTGACTCACTTTACAATACAAGGATCTATGCGGGGCTGCCTCCAAGCCCTATCGCTGCTCCTGGTAAACTCTCGTTGGAAGCAGCACTAAATCCTGAGGTCGGTGACTGGCTTTACTATGTAAGAACTGACGAATTCGGACCAGGCTCTCACACATTTGCGGTCACAAATCAAGAATTTCAGCAGGCAGTTCTGATCTGTATAGAAAGAGACCTTGGGTGTGGCTAGTTTCTTGATTCCTTCGGCCGGGAGAACAGCGGCAGCGGTTATCGGCGATCCTGTCCTCCACTCGTTATCTCCAACGATTTACAATGCTGCATTTGAATATGATCAAGTGAATTGGAGCTACTCTGCTGTGAACGTAACTACTGAACAAGTCAGCTATGTGCTCGAAGATATGCGCGAGCCCGACGTAGGTGGTCTTTCCGTCACCATGCCACATAAAGAGATTGTCGCTGATTTGGTTGATGAGACTACTCGCCATGCAGAAAGGCTCGGAGCTGTCAATTGCGTTTCCAAAAACGGGAGCATTCTTGTGGGTCACAATACTGACGGGGAAGGATTCATAAAAGCTATCGAAGCTGAAACAAATGAAGGGGCTCAAGGAAAGTCATATTTAGTTATTGGAGCTGGGGGAGCAGCCAAAGCAATTTCCTTAGCTTTGGGAGAAGCAGGCGCTGCTGAAGTTATTGTTTCAAGCAGAAATGATTCAAAGTCTAAATCAGCTGCATCTTTAGCAGGGAAAGTCGGCCGGTCCGGATCTTTGTCTGAAGCTGAGGAGGTAGATGTGATAATCAACGCAACGCCGATTGGTATGCGAGGAACTGCTAATGAGAATCAGCTTCCCTTGCCCGTTGAATCTGTGCACAAAGATCAATTAGTCGTTGACTTGATTTATCATCCGCTGCAGACTGAATTCCTTAAGAATGCAAGCCGAATTGGAGCTCGAACTATGAACGGGATAGGAATGCTTATCCACCAAGCTGCTTTGCAGTATGCGCTTTGGACAAATAAAGAAGCTCCCTTAGAAGTCATGCAAGACGCCGTAATCCAACAAATTTCTAAATAATTCGCCAGATTAGAAATAACTCCCCACAGAACCTCTCCGTAATGACTACTCTCAAGTTGTGGACATGAAACTAATTCAAGTTGATCTAGGAGAAAGGTCATACCCTGTTCTTGTTGGAACGGGATGCCTAGATCAAGCTTTAGATTCCCTCTTGCCCAAGCGGGCCCAAAGAGTAGCAATAGTAACCCAGCCAAATATTGGAATCATGCCGTCTACTTCAACAGAGCATGAGGTATTCCACATAGGTGATGGTGAGACTGCTAAGACTCTAAGAACGATAGAAGATTTATGTACCAAATGGGCTCAATGGGGGCTTACGCGAACTGATGTGGTCGTTGCGATCGGTGGGGGACTTGTCACTGATGTGGCAGGGTTTGCATCCGCGGTTTACCATCGTGGCGTCAAAGTAATTCATGTCCCCACAACTCTATTGGGTATGGTTGATGCAGCTATAGGTGGAAAGACTGCTGTCAATCTCTCTGAGGGGAAAAACCTTGTCGGCTCTTTCTGGCAGCCTGCAGGAGTTGCCTGCGATGTAACCACTTTGTCGTCTTTGCCCGAACGCGAATGGCGGTGCGGATATGGTGAGGTAGCGAAATATCACTTTTTGGGAGCCAAAGATCTTCACAAACTCTCTTTAACTGAACAGATTGTGAGTTGCATTCAGATGAAAGCGGAGATCGTGCGGGAAGATGAACGAGAAACTGGCCGAAGAGCAATCCTAAACTACGGACATACACTTGCCCACGCTCTTGAAATGGAAAAAGATTTCGCCCTAGCTCATGGTGAAGCGGTTGCTATAGGAATTCGTTATGCTGCCGAGATAGCGAAATTACTCGGGAGGATAAATCAGGAACGAGTTGAAGAACATGAAAAAATATTGGCACATTATGGCCTTTCGTTCTCTCTGCCTTCTTCATTTGATTGGGACCGGATAGTTGGCCTGTTCCAAAGAGATAAGAAAGCACTCGATGGGATTTCTTTTGTTCTTGATGGACCTAACGGACTAGAGGTAGTAAAAATTGAAAATCAAGAAATTCTCAAAGAAGCGATGGAGGTCTTGAAATGAAACAAATCCTACTTATATCCGGGCCTAATTTAAATTTACTTGGAGAGCGAGAACCTGAAATCTACGGCAAATCAACTCTTGATGATTATGTCAAAAGGGCTGAATCAGTTGCAGATGAGCATGGATATACATTAATTCATCGACAATATAACGACGAAGGAAGCATTGTTGACGAGATACAATTAGCGCGTAACACATATCCAGGCATAATAATTAACCCCGGAGCGCTTACCCACTATGGATGGTCGATCCATGATGCTTTAGCAGCCTTCGAAGGTCCAGTCATTGAATTGCATTTGTCAAACCCTAATGCGCGCGAATCATGGAGACATACCTCGGTTGTCGCCCCTGTTTCAACAGGGTCGATTATAGGTTTTGGCGGTTACGGTTATGAGCTTGCCGTGCATGCATTAGCTGATGCTCTGAAATGAATTGCCTACGAACAGAACAAGTACTAAGCCCATTAGACCTTTCTGGTAGGTCAGATAAAGTACGCTCCCGACTCTCAAAAAGCGAAGCAGTAGTTGTTATGGACCCTTCGAACGTTCAATGGATGACAGGATTTACTGGAACCAACGGAACTGTCTATATCGACCACGAGAGGTTCGTTCTTATCACCGATCAAAGATATCAAGACCAGGGACTCCTTCAAATAATGCAGACTCGTTCAACGGCTGAACTATCGATTTCAAAAAATTCAATAGAAGATTTATCTAAACTTGCTGGACGTAAAACAATTAAGCTTGATTCCAATCAAGTGACCTGGGCAACAGCTGTACGCCTTGGTGAAATCCTTGAAGGCGATGTCGTCCCTTCTGACCCCTTAAACATTCTTAGAGCTCAAAAAGATCAATGTGAAATAGAAAGAATCTCTCTTGCAGCAAAGATAGTTGACCAAGCCCTAAAAGATACAGTTCCTCTTTTCTCTCAGAAGGCATCCGAGATGGAAATAGCTGCGCATCTTGATAACAAAATTCGAGAGTATGGCGCATCGGAAAGCGCCTACAAGACAATAGTTGCATCTGGGGTGAATAGTTCTAAACCACATGCGCAACCAAGCGAAAAACAAATTGAACAAGGTGATTTGCTGATAATTGACGTTGGCGCAGTCGTCGACGGCTATAGGTCAGATATGACGCGGACCTTCGTTATCGGTAAACCTACCGATGTGCAGGAGAACTACTTGGGGGTAGTTCTCGAAGCGCAACAAGAAGGAATAAAGATTCTTGAACCAGAAATGCCATGTGTCGAGATAGATCGACGTTGTCGGACGAAAATTGAGGAAGCGGGATGGGGATCATCCTTCATCCACGGCACGGGACATGGTGTTGGGCTTGATGTCCATGAATCACCTGCCATTAATAGTCAAAGTAAAGACAAATTGTTGACCGGAATGGTAGTAACTATTGAGCCTGGGATTTACTTTACGGACAGTTGTGGTGTTCGATGGGAAGATCTGTACGAAATAACAGAAACAGGGGCAAGACAATTAACTCTTAGTAGCAAGTCGCCGCAAGCCTAACGCTATCGGGTTAGAGTGGGACACTAATATTGAAATAGACTTGGGAGCGAAATGGCCGCTGTATCCACGAACGAACTAAAAAACGGTTGGACGTTGTTGCTCGATGGAAACCTCATGCAAGTAATTGAATTTCAGCATGTGAAACCCGGAAAAGGCCCCGCCTTTGTCAGAAGTAAGCTTAAAAATATCCGAACAGGAGCAGTTGTCGAGAAAACCTTTCGAGCTGGAGAGACAGTTGAGCGTGCGAATATAGACAAGCGCGAAATGCAATACCTCTATCGAGATGGCGAGGGATTCGTCTTTATGGATAACGAAACATATGAACAGATTAACGTTTCCCCAGAGACTCTCGGCGAAACAGCGAATTATGTAGTTGAAGGCTCTTCAGCAGTTCTTCTTATGTATGGTGATGAAATCGTTAGTACCGAACTGACTGCTTCTGTGGAGTTAGTAATTACTGAAACGGAGCCAGGTATGCAAGGAGATCGTGTTTCCGGAGCTACAAAACCTGCAACATTAGAGACTGGCCTAACTATCCAAGTCCCCCTATTTCTAGAGATTGGGGAGATAATCAAGGTAGACACCAGATCCGGAAGCTATATCAGCCGAGCGTAACTGCTCTCTTTTAGGAGCGAGGAGCCAATGGACACAACAGCTACAAACGAACTACCTGAAGGTACGCCCGACTACATTGCAAAGCGCCGCCAAGGCAGAGAGACTCTTCTTGGGTTACTTTATGAAGCCGAATTGAAGCAGGATAACTTGGAAACGATCATCGAATCCAGCCCACTGGACTTAGACGGCTATGCACAGAATATCTTTGACCGGTTGCTAAAAGATATCGAAAGGGTTGATGAAGAAGTCTCTGATATCAGCCAGAAATGGGAATTAGAGAGAATGGCCGCTGTCGACTTATCGATTCTTCGAATGTCTATGTGTGAAATTATCTCAAACCCTAAGATCCCTGCAGCAGTTATCGTCAGCGAAGCAGTAGAACTGGCAGCCAAGTACTCTACTGACGCATCTGGCCCGTTTATTAATGGTGTTCTGGCAGAAGCATGCTTGCGATTCCGTCCTGAAGAACCAATATAAAGAAACGCAAAAAGAAAAAATCAAGAATGCGCGCGCAAAATCAGACTGAGGTGGTAGGTTGTCACTGACCGTAAATCGAGTCCCGTGAGGCTCAAACGGTGAAAGGTGCCGCGATGGCAGTACAAGACGATGGATCAACGCCCCATATCAGGGGCGTTTTTGTTGTCCGGTCTGAAGTCATGGACTCGGATGATGTGCGTCGAGCTTTATGGCGCATGGCGCATGAAATACTCGAGCATAATCATGGCATCTCCAATCTTGCTCTTGTTGGCCTGCAAACCGGAGGAGCACCAATCGCAAGGAAACTAGCGGAAAATCTCGCTGAGATTGAAGGATCAAATATCCCTGTTGGATACCTTGACGTGGCCTTTTACAGAGATGACATTGGGCTACGGCCAGTATCTCCTAGAGAGCCTACGGAAATTCCATTTGATTTGAGTGACAAAACAGTCGTTCTGGTAGATGATGTGCTCTTCACTGGAAGAACTATTCGGGCTGCTTTAGATGCTGTCACAGACTTTGGTCGGCCAGCTTCTGTGCAACTTGCTGTCATGGTCGATCGAGGACATCGCGAACTTCCAATTCGTCCAGACTTTGTGGGAAAAAATATTCCCACGCGAAGAGACGAACTTGTTGACGTTCGAGAAAATAGTGTTCAAATCGGAGAATACAAGGAGCCGAACGAATGACATCGACTAAACATGTCAGAGGAGTAGATGACCTTGGGAAAGACGGCATTCTGGAAATTCTGGAACTAAGTAATCATTTTCTTGAGGTAAGTAATCGAAGAATCCCTAAAGTTCCTGCGCTCCGGGGGAAAACAGTCGCTTCGTTGTTTTTTGAGGATTCGACTCGGACTCGCTTAAGTTTTGAAAAGGCCGCTAAAAGATTATCCGCAGATGTGATGAACTTCAGTGTGTCTTCCTCTTCAGTGAAAAAAGGTGAAAGCCTTAGAGACACTATTGAGACGATCTCCTCCATGGGGGCAGAAGCCATAGTCGTTCGCCATAAATCTGTCGGTGTTCCCTGGGTGATAACTGAATGGACAGACGCTTCAATCGTTAATGCGGGTGATGGAGCCCATGAACATCCAACGCAATCGTTAGCTGATTGTTACACCATTACACGGCAGTTTGGAAGCGTAGAAGGAAAACGAATTGTTATTGTAGGGGATATCAAGCACTCCAGAGTTGCGCGATCTAACGTAAAGGCATTCAGCGCACTTGGAGCAAAGGTCGCACTAGTGGCTCCGCCGACTCTGTTGCCCTCATCGATAGAAAATTGGCCGGTGGATATCATAGAAGATTTTGACGTAGCAATAAAAGAAGCTGACGTCCTATATCTCCTTCGTATGCAACTTGAACGTCAAAAAGAATCATTAGTTCCATCATTACGCGAGTATACAAATTTCTATGGTTTGACCTTAGACCGTTCTCAAAAACTTCAGAAGTCTTCAGTAATAATGCACCCAGGCCCGATGAATCGAGGGGTTGAAATCACTGGGGATGTTCCAGCTTTACCAAATGCACTCATAACGAACCAAGTGGGGAATGGAGTAATCGTAAGAATGGCGGTTCTCTATCACCTGCTTGGCTCTGGCGTAGCTCTAGCTGGACTAAATAGTGAGGGCGAAGAAGATGGTTGATCTTGTTATCAAAGGAGGAACTGTCCTTGACAAATCTGGGTCAAGAAAGGCAGACGTTGCCATAGGCACTGATGGGAATATCTTACAAATAGCTGCAGATATCGATGGGGAGAGAGTAGTCGATGCAGCTGGATGCATAGTTAGCTCAGGCTTAGTTGATTTAAACTCGCATTTCTGCCAGCCAGGAAATGAAGAATTTGAAACTATAGAGTCAGGAACGAGAAGTGCTGTTCTTGGAGGTTATACAGCCGTTATGCTCATGCCTCATACTTCTCCAGCAATACACTCTGCAGCAGCTGTAAAGGAGATGCAGAGTCTTCGTAGCGAAGCTCTTTGCCATATTGAACTTTCAGGCTCACTCACTCTCGACGGTTCGGGGGAAGCGTTATCACCCATTGGCGAAATGGCTGAATTAGGCGTCCGGTTCTTTACTCACTCCAATCTCACCTCATTGGATTTATCACTTCTTCGAAGAGCAATGGAATACAGCTCAAGGTTCAATGTCACTATGGGGCTTACGCCTTTTGTCAGCGGAAACGGCCATATGAACGAGGGAGATGTTTCTTCAGATCTTGGAATAAGGGGAGTTGCTATAGAAGAAGAAGAAATCTTGACCTACCAATTCGTTAAGATGGCTAAACTTACCGGTGCTAGAGCGCACCTCCAGCAGATTTCATCTCCCAAAGCTATCGAAATCATTTCTGCAGCTAAAGCCGACGGTGTTTCAGTAACATGCGAAGTATCCCCTCATCACTTCGCATTAACGGAGGAGGAGGTAAGAAGCTATAGGTCGGTTTATAAAGTAGCTCCTCCACTAAGAGCCAATAGAGAAGTAGAGGCAATCAAAAAGCTGATTACAAGCGGCCAAGTAGATGCAATCGCAACATCTCATACCCCAAACCCCCAGCACGAAGTCGATCTCCCCTTCGAGGAAGCACCCTATGGGGTAATCGGGCTAGAAACAGCATTTGCTGTGTCCGTAACCGAATTGAATTTGCCGCTTCATGAAATTATGTCTGCTATGTCCTGGGTTCCTGCTGAGATAGCGGGTATCGAAGCAACCCATGGCGGTGTGCTCACGGAGGGAAGGCCTGGAAACCTAATAGTAATTGAAGAAGGTACCAAATGGAGCCCCAGTATCTCTCAAATGGTTAGTAAAAGCACAAATAGCCCTTTTGATGGGCATCAACTTCAGGGAAAAATTAAGCACACATTTATAAATGGAGAAGCAGTTGTTCTTCATGGTGAAACACAAAGATAACGAAGGGAATAAATGACTGAGATAAAACAAGCAGCGCTTGTTCTAGAAGATGGGACCCTTTTTGAGGGGGAGCTAATCGGTTATGAACCAGACCATGGATATGCAAGCGGAGAGGTAGTCTTTAATACTGCGCTCACTGGGTATCAAGAAGTTATAACGGATCCGTCATATGCAGGCCAGATTATCACTTTCACATATCCTCATATTGGAAACTATGGAATAAACCCTGAAGACTTTGAAAGCAGCAAGCCTTATTGCAGGGGGATCATAATTAAGGATTTAGCAAGACGTCATAGCAACTGGCGATCAGATACAAATCTCAATACTTTTCTTGTTGATTCAAAAGTTTCTGGAATTTGCGGGGTGGACACTAGGCGGCTGACCAGACATATCCGAGAAGCCGGCGCCATGCCAGGAGCTTTCGGAACCGCTGATGAAGACACTTTACTTGCTGCAGCCAAAAAAGAGCCAGGAACTAGCAATATTGACCTCGTAGCTGAAGTCACATGTCCTGAACCCTATTTTCTTCCCGCAACTCGAGAGAATGGAACACACAATAAGAAAATAGTCGCCCTAGATTTTGGAATAAAGAGGACAATCATTAAACATCTTTCGAAGATCGGAGACGTGCAGGTTGTTCCAGCTTGGACTTCAGCCGAAGAGGTTCTCGCATATGAGCCTGATGGGGTTTTCCTCTCTAATGGGCCGGGAGACCCTTCCTCTGTTAAAAAAGCGCCGGAAACTATTGCTAGCTTGCTTGGGAAAGTTCCGATGTTTGGAATATGTCTTGGGCATCAGCTCTTAGGTATAGCGATCGGAGCTGAGACAGTAAAGATGCCATTTGGCCACCATGGTGCAAATCACCCCGTGAAAAATATGATTACAGGAGAAATTGAAATAACCAGTCAAAATCACAATTTCGCAGTTGATCCTGAAACGCTGAACGGAAAAGCGTCCGTAACCCATGTGAATCTCAATGACGGAGTATGTCAAGGCCTTACTATTTTCGAAGCTAATGCCTTTAGTGTCCAACACCACCCTGAAGCAGGGCCGGGGCCGCATGACAGCGCTTATTTGTTCTCAGAGTTTGATCAGCTAATGGACAGGGTGAATGGTGGCCAAGATGCCTAAAAGAACAGATATCGAAAAGATTCTCCTAATAGGATCCGGACCTATAGTTATCGGTCAGGCGTGTGAGTTCGACTACTCGGGGACCCAAGCTTGCCGCGTTCTACGCGAGGAGGGCTACACGGTTATATTAGCAAATTCAAACCCTGCGACAATCATGACTGACCCAGACTTTGCCGACGCAACTTATATAGAGCCTCTGACGGCAGAAGTACTTACAAAGATAATAGAAGAAGAGAAGCCCGACGCCCTCTTGCCAACCCTCGGTGGTCAGACCGCCCTTAATTTAGCCATGGAACTAGTTGAAATAGGAGTTCTAGAAGCAAATGGAGTCGAACTTATCGGAGCTGATGCTGAAGCGATAGCTACAGCAGAAGATAGAGCTCGCTTTAAAGATGCCATGATAGAGATTGGATTGCCAGTCCCGATCAGCGGGGTTGCGCACTCGATGGACGATGCGGAAAAAATCATTGAAGAAATAGGTCTTCCAGTTATTGTGAGGCCAGCTTATATTCTTGGAGGGAAAGGAACCGGAATAGCTGAAACTCTCGAAGAGTTTAATAAGTTAGCGTCTAATGGTCTCGCAGCTAGTCCTATTCATGAGATTTTAATCGAGCAATCGATTAAAGGATGGAAAGAATATGAGCTTGAGGTAATGAGAGATAGAGCAGATAATTGTGTAGTCGTCTGCTCCATAGAGAACCTAGATCCAATGGGTGTCCATACTGGCGATTCAATAACTGTCGCTCCGACTCAAACGTTATCTGATGTTGAGTATCAAACTCTTCGAAACGCCGCCTTTGCCTGTATGAGGAGAGTTGGGGTTGAAACTGGTGGATCTAACGTTCAATTCGCAGTCGATCCCGCTACGGGAGAGTTCGTCATCATAGAAATGAATCCGCGAGTTAGCAGGTCCTCAGCCCTTGCCTCTAAAGCTACAGGATTCCCGATTGCAAAGATTGCTACGAAGCTAGCTATCGGGTACACGCTTGATGAGATCCCAAATGATATAACCAAAAAGACACCAGCAAGTTTTGAGCCAACCATTGATTATGTAGTGACGAAAATACCTAGGTGGGCTTTTGAAAAATTTCCTGGAACCCCAGCTGTTCTTGGCACACAAATGCAATCAGTGGGTGAAGTAATGTCGATTGGCAGAACATTTCCAGAATCGCTTCAAAAAGCTATCCGCTCTCTTGAGTTAGGCAGGTTTGGCCTTAACGCTGATAATAGCGAAGTGGATTTCCGAGGTATTGATGATGGAGATCTCCTAAAGAAAGTTGAAGTTGGGACACCAACTCGATTATTTGAAGTGGCAGAGTTACTCTATAGAGGCGTTTCGATAGAAACGCTTCATGATGCGACGGGGATTGACCCTTGGTTCCTTGATCAAATGCTTCTCATAGTAGAGGAGAGATCTTTTCTTGAGGAACAGAATTTAGAAAGCGTTTCACACTTTTCAATGCGTCGCGCGAAACGATTGGGATTCAGCGATTGCCAGCTCGCTTATCTATGGAGTGAGGAAGAGGAGGCCGTGAGGAACAAGCGTGTTGAACTGGGGGTTCTTCCGGTCTTTAAGACAGTTGATACTTGTAGTGCCGAATTTGAAGCTGAAACTCCATATCATTACTCAACCTATGACGATGACAATGAAGTAGCAGCTTCAGATAAGCCTAAGGTGGTTATTCTTGGCTCCGGACCTAATCGCATAGGGCAGGGAATCGAATTTGACTACTGTTGTGTCCATGCGAGCTTTGCACTGAGGGAAATAGGCTATGAGACAATCATGGTAAATTGCAACCCAGAAACAGTTTCAACAGATTACGACACAAGTGACCGTTTGTTCTTTGAACCATTAACCGAAGAAGATGTCAGAAATATCCTTGAAGTGGAAACTGAATCAGCAAACAGAGCCAATGGCCCTGGAATAGCTGGAGTTATTGTCGGCCTCGGGGGTCAAACTCCCTTAAAGCTGGCAAACTCTTTACCTGAAAGCATAATTGCTGGAACCTCTCCAGATTCCATTGACCTAGCTGAAGATCGTGAAAGATGGAATGCTGTATGTTCGCAGTTGGAGATTCCCCAACCGCCTGGAGGGACAGCTGTCAGTCTGGAGGAAGCTCTGGCCATAGTTGAACGTGTAGGGTATCCAGTTCTTATCCGGCCCTCGTATGTCCTAGGGGGTAGGGCTATGAGCATCGTTTATGATGACGAGCAACTCAATACGGCTATGCAGGAACTAACTCAGCAAGGAAGTTTAGGACGTGAAGGTGGATTATCTGCGGAACGGCCAGTATTGGTAGATCGTTTCTTGGAAGATGCCACGGAGGTCGATGTAGATGCGATCAGGGACAAAGAGGGTGATGTATTTATCGGCGGGATAATGGAACACGTTGAAGAAGCAGGTGTCCACTCAGGTGATAGCGCTTGCATGCTCCCTCCTCAAAATCTCAGTACAACGACACTTGCGACTCTTGAGGAGTACACGAACCGAATTGCAGAAAGGCTAGAAGTCATTGGGCTCATCAATATCCAATATGTTGTGAAGAAGGTCGGGGAGTCGGAAACAGTCTTTGTTATTGAGGCAAACCCACGTGCCTCAAGGACTGTGCCTTTCGTTTCAAAGGCTATTGGTATTCCATTGGTGAAAGTGGCTTCAAGGGTGATGCTTGGAGAAACGCTTACAGAACTTAAAGAGAATGGTGGGTTAGAGTCCAAAGCCACCGGTGAGCATGTGTCAGTAAAAGAAGCAGTCTTGCCCTTTAATAGATTTCCAGAAACCGATGCAATCCTTGGTCCTGAGATGCGCTCAACTGGAGAAGTGATGGGCATAGACGTAACTCCGGGCCTAGCTTTTGCAAAAAGTCAGATAGCTGCTGGAATGGCCCTCCCTGAGACAGGCACGGTTTTCCTTTCTTTAGCAGACCGAGATAAAGAAATAGGCATTGAAACCGCGTCATTGCTGACGAAGCTTGGATTTACTATTGCAGCTACTCGTGGAACAGCAACTTCGCTTAATGAAGCAAACATTGAAGTGATCGATGTCATTGCCAAAATCGGGGAGAAGGAAGGTACTACGGCCATTGAGCTGATCGAATCAGGGAAAATTCGATTAGTTATCAACTCTCCGCGAGGGAGAGGCCCACGAGCAGATGGTGACCATATACGAAAAGCTGCAGCAGAACAGGGTATTCCCCTTTTAACCACCGCATCTGCTGGTCTAGCGTTAGCTAAAGGGCTTATCGACTGGCGTAGTCACACTCTCCGGGTGAGGCCTCTACAGCATTTCCACAATAAGGCATCATCACAACAGCGATTAGAGATCTAGGGATGATTTCTCGTTCGAACTCCTCAGCATTAGAGTCGAAAGTTGGCGAACTATCCCTAAAAAACCCTGTAATGCTTGCATCTGGAACAGCTGGACACAGCGCAGAGTTTTCTTCGTTCCTTAACTTAAGCGAACTTGGGGCAATAGTCGTAAAAAGTCTTTCTCCGTACCCATGGAAAGGAAATCCAGCTCCTCGTGTCCATCAGACTCCTTCGGGAATGATTAACAGCGTTGGCTTGCAGGGTCCGGGTTTAGAAAAATGGGCTGAGAATGAAATGCCTGCACTAATCGAGTCAGGGGCTGCCATCATCGTGAGCATTTGGGGGCGTACAATTCACGACTACACAGAGGCAGCTGACTTCTGCAGAGAGCTCCCTAATGAAGTTATAGCTATTGAAGTTAATGTATCATGCCCAAATGTCGAAGAACGTGGAGCTATTTTCTCCCATTCAGCGGACATGACAAAGGCTGTTATGGAAGCAACCAATACAATTAGTCGTCCTAAGTGGGCCAAATTGAGCCCGAACACATCTGATCTAGTAGAAATTGCTAGAGCCGCAGTTTCGGGAGGTGCAGACGCCCTTACTCTAGTGAATACGCTTCTAGGGATGGCCATAGATATTGACAAAGGAAAGCCTGTTTTGGGGGCTGGTGGAGGAGGGCTGAGCGGCCCAGCGATTCGACCTGTAGCTGTTCGTTCAGTCTTTGATGTTCGGTCAGCCCTTCCAGACATTCCGATAGTTGGAGTCGGAGGCATATCGTCCCATAAGCACGCGCTTGAGTTTCTGATGGCTGGCGCCAACGCAGTTCAAATTGGTACAGCAAATTTCGCCGACCCTCGAGTGTCTAAAAAAATAATCAAAGGCCTCCACCAGTGGTGCAAGCGGAACTCTGTTGAAGATATTGCATCAATAGTGGGAAAGAGCCAAACGAGTAACAACTTGGATAAATGATAAAAGGAAGAAGGGAAGACATGGAAAGAAATGATGAGATAAGAAATAAGCTCGCATTGGCCTTGGATGTAGATGATTTAGTTGTTGGAGTTCGTCTAGCGAGAGAACTAAAATCGTATTTCTCAGTGCTAAAGATTGGTTTGGAGCTATATAGCGCTGCAGGGCCGGAAGTTATTGGTACGTTTCAACAGATCGGGTACAAAATTTTTCTTGACCTAAAATTGCATGATATTCCCAATACAGTCCACCGAGCTTCAAAAGTTCTTGGTTCTCTTGGGGTTAATTATCTCACGCTTCACACATCCGGAGGTTCTGAGATGGTGTCCGCTGGTGTAGAAGGACTTCTAGAAGGAGCTCAGAATGCCGGTATTGGGGCGCCAGTCGCTTTGGGAGTGACAATCCTTACCAGTGATCCCAATACCGATGAAGAATTGATGAAACAGCGCATTGGGGTAGCGAAAGATTCGGGTTGCCTCGGTTTGGTATGCTCGGCTCTCGATTTGCCCGTTGTTTCTAATCAAGCTCCAGACTTGTTAACCGTTGTCCCCGGGATCCGTCCATTGGGAGCGGAGGCGCACGATCAGAAGAAAGTGGCCACCCCATCCAAGGCTCTTGAAGAAGGTGCTGGGCTTCTGGTGATAGGGAGAACTGTAACGGAAGCAGAAAATCCAACTGAAGCCGCTGAAACAATCTACGCAGATATAGCTAATCTATAACGACCTCTTAGTAGAAATACACCACTATCGACGTGCTCAGAACTATTCTTTAGATATGGCATCACCTCCTAAATTAACAGACGCACAGCGCAAAGCCGCTCTTGAGAAAGCTGCTGAGGCCCGAAAAGTGCGCGCAGAGCTGAAGGCGCGTATAAAAATGGGTTCCCTTACATTAAGGCAAGTTCTGGATATCTCAGATCAAAATGAGATTGTAAGTAGAACGAAAGTCCTTGCAATTCTTGAATCAATGCCAAAGATTGGCAAAGTGAAGGCAAGGAGACTCATGGAGAGTATAGGTATTGCAGAAAGCAGGCGTCTGCGTGGTCTAGGGGATCAGCAGCGAGCAGCTCTGCTCGCCGAGTTCGACTGATACTTCGCTATGTTGATTGTTGTTTCCGGTCCCGGGGGGGTCGGCAAAGGAACGATCGCTGAATTGCTTGTTGAAAGGCATGAGCAACTATGGCTTTCGAAAAGTTGGACTACTCGGCCTCGTAGAGACACGGAGAATGAAGAGGCCTATATCTTTGTGACTCCTGAAGAATTTCATCAAGCCATTGATGAGGGCGTATTTCTTGAATGGGCTGAATTTCACGGTAATTATTACGCTACTCCATGGCCTGACCCACCTGAAGGCTATGACGTTCTTCTTGAAATTGATGTTCAAGGAGCCAAATCTGTAACTGAGCATGGACTTGAGTTTTTAATGATTTTTGTCGATGCGCCCACTATTGAAGATCAGGCAGAGCGTCTCCGTGGTAGGGGAGATGATGAGGAAGAAGTTTTACGGCGAATTCGTGAAGGAGAACGTGAACGAAATGATGCTAGGGATCTGGGCGCTATTTTTGTAATAAACGACGATCTCGATAGGGCAGTATCCGAAATCTCTTCAATAATTTACCCGAATCCTTCTAAAGAATAAGCAGGCCAGCGGGAAAGGTTGTCACAACTGCCCAAAGGAGCTGAAAGACGAGGTAGACTAAATTTCTTACCTGTTCAGAAATCAATATGGAGATAAAATGGCTACCGAAAACGAATCAATGATTTCACCAGAAATAGAAGGTCTTCTTGAACGTTCCGCTGAAGAAGGAAAAGAAGGATCGAAATTTCGATTAGTCACTCTAGGGGCAAAACGGGCACGACAGATCAATGCCTACATGTATCAACTGGGCGAAGGTCAAGGAGCATCAGTACCTCCACAGGTAGCAACTGTTTCTAGTAAGCCCCTTACCATAGCTTTTGAAGAGATAATTGCCGGCAAGGTTGTTGCTGGAGAAGCAAGAGAAGAAGCTCCTGTCGAAGACTTTTCGGAAGAGATCACTGAATCTACTGAAGAAGAATAATCTGAAGGGCAGTTATGATTTCTGGGAAAAAAGTCGTTCTAGGTATAACCGGAGGCATAGCGGCATATAAGTCTGTTGAAGTTGTGCGCCGATTAGTAGAAAGTGGCGCTCACGTAGCTCCTATTATGACTTCGGGAGCAAAGAGATTTATTGGCGAAGTGACTTTGAGCGCTTTAGCAAGCGAATCTGTTAAGTCATCTCTTTGGGATGAAGATGACCCGATACCTCATACAACTCTTGGGCAGGAAGCAGACGTGATCCTAGTTGCACCTGCAACAGCCAGGCTTATAGGGACATATGCAGCTGGAATTTCCAATGATTTATTGACTGCCACTCTTCTTGCGTCAAGAGCGCCAGTAATTTTGTGTCCGGCTATGCATACCGAAATGTGGGAGCACCCAGCGGTGCAGGAGAACATCAGAACGCTTCAAAATCGAGGTGTAACTATTGTTGCTCCTGAAG
>CETH01179304.1_pt1 | contig 22963 bp, 20 predicted proteins | sample 361461 | NCBI WGS metagenome assembly CETH01 (sample SAMEA2622695, study PRJEB7988) | marine metagenome | isolation source: saline water (ENVO:00002010), including
GACGACTTCCAGGTTTTCTTCCATCAAGATATCTAGAGTAATTTTCAATACCTGAGCAATAACCAAGCTCTTTGATCATTTCAATATCATATTCGGTTCTTTCTTTTATTCTATTTGCTTCCAAAGCGGATCCAATTTTTTCAAAATAATTAACTTGTTCAATCAAATCATCTTGAATCTTATTTATTGCGCTCTTAATAATATTAGGAGAAGTAACAAAAATTTCAGCAGGATAAATATCGAGGTTATCAAATCCTTCTATCTTTTTATCGTTTAATGGATCAAAAGAGTTTATTTCTTCAACTTTATTATCATAAAACTCAATTTTATAATATATATCTGAGTATGTAGGAAAAATATCAACTATATCTCCTTTGACTCTAAAATTACCTCTATCTAAATCGCTTTCTACCCTGGAATAAAGAGCCTGCACCAGATGTTTTAATAAATCACTTCTTGATAGTAGATCAGATTTAGAAATTTTCACCACATTATTTTTGAACTCACTTGGATTTCCAATACCATATATGCATGAAACAGATGCTACTACAATAACGTCTTTTCTTCCTGAAAGTAGAGATGATACAGCGCTTAATCTCAGTTTTTCAATTTCTTCATTGATTGATAGGTCTTTTTCAATATAGATACCTGTTGTTGGTAAATATGCTTCTGGCTGGTAATAATCATAATATGAAACAAAATATTCAACACAGTTTTTAGGAAAAAAATGTTTAAACTCTGAAAATAATTGTGCAGCTAAAGTTTTATTATGAGCTAATACTAGTGTTGGGCACTGAAGTCGTTCAATTATATTTGCTACCGTGAAAGTTTTCCCTGAACCAGTTACTCCTTGAAGGACAATCTTTTTTTCACCATTTGAGAAACTTTTGACAATCTGTTTTATGGCCTCAGGCTGATCACCAGTCGGAGAAAATTTTGATTCAACTTTGAACTGCATTTAACTAAAGTATAATTTTTATGTAAAAGGTAGTATTTTTAAAAAAAAATATATGAATGGAAAGCTAATTTCAAAAAAGAAACCATTTTATCCAATTTCTATTAAATTATCAAAATATCTCAAAAACTATAATCGATGGATTAGTGGATCAATTTTTTATGAAGATTTGTTAAGATTTTCTGGATCAGTCTCAGTTCTTGATAAAAATGATAATGATACACTTTGGGTTAGGGTTTTTTATACTGATAATGAACGAAAAGAAATAGATTTTAATTTGAAAAAAATTTACACAATACTCCATTCAGATGGTAATGATTCCTCGATTCCATTTCTAAGTGTAGATAGTATAGATTATTGTACGTTCGGAAACTCTAAACCATTTAGAATTAAAATAAGAAACATACTCAATGATAATTTTACATATTTCTATATTAAAAGAACTGATTCATCACGAATTTATGGATTAGAATTAGAACATATGTTATCACCTTACAATCTTAATTTTTTAGTTAATAATAATTCACTAATTGAGGAACATATTTCGGGCATTCCTGGCGACATATTTATAAAAGAAAATCTGGATAGTTGTAGTGATTTAGAAAAAACTCAAATTGCAAAGGAATATGTAAAATTTAATGAAAGAACTATGGTACGATTATTAGGTGATATGAGATCATATAATTACGTTGTTATTCCAATTCATGATTTTGATCAAGTAATTTATAAAATAAGAGCAATAGATTTTGACCAGCAATGCTTTGAGGGAAATTTTTCAGTTTATAGACCTCAATTTTTCAAGGAGAATTTTCCAATAATGGAAATCGTAAGAAAAAAGTTGAATAGGAGTTCAATTGTTCAATATAAAATTGAGGAAAGATCAATTATAGCAAAAAGACTTATTAGTTTTAATAAAAGAATTGATAATCTTATTTCTATAATGAAAAATCAAAAGTTATCTCATCCAGAGAATCTTGAAAAATTAAAAATTCAAATCTTTAATTACACAAAAGACTCAAGTTTTAAAAAAAGTAAATCAATGGGAGATTTAATGGAGGCAACTTTTAATTTTTTAGTCAGAAATTATCAGAATGTTAGTTTAAGTAAACTTTTTTAATAAGCACCTATAAATCACTCTTGAGCTTTGATTCAGATATTTTACCATGAGAGAAAATTAGTTTAGGATAATTTTGGTTTTCAACTATTTCAACCTCCTCTACTACTTGAATATAAAAAGTCCATAGTTTAAAAAAATCATAAACATATATGAGTTGTTTTAAACTATCTGTTAAAATTTCATTTATTAAAATCTTTGCCAGTGATTGATTTTCCTCATTTAAATCTATTAACGGAAGTTCTTCGCCTTGTTCCCATTTTGAATTTGATTTATAAAAACAGGCTAACTCAGTCCCGCTAAAACCAAATGATTTATTAATATAATCATGTAAATCATTTAAACTTGAATTTGCTTCAATTTCAAAGTCTCTGATAATATCTTCACTGTCATCTAGTATGGCTCTAATTCTGTATATTTTACTCATTTTTTTATATTTAATTTGAAAACTACAAAAGATTGGGAAGCAAATAAAACAGAAGCTACTAATAAATGTAGAGGCTGAGAAAGAAATGGAAAACTAAAATAGTACATTAAAATTCCAATAATTACTTCTAACCCAATCAGAAATAATATAAAGTTATAGATGGGTATGACCAACTTCATTTTTTTTAATTTTCTATAAAAATAAATATTGAGTCCAACAATTAATAATGAAAAGCTTCTATGAACATCAAACTCAAAAGGGAAGATTTTCATTGCTGAATTACCTTTTAAATCTATTTTAGAATCTACAAACTCACGTACTTGAATTCCAAGAATAATCTCAAAAAAAGTCATAACTAGTAATAATATAGAAAACTTATTTATTATTGGGTTTGTTTTAATTGATTCAATTTTTTTATCAGTTAAGTAGGTCAATAGGGTAAGTCCAAATACAATAATTAAAGCCACTACTAAATGAATTGAAACTTTAAAGGGTTTGAGATTTGAGTCAACAACCTCTTTACCTAACCAGGCTTCAAAAATAAGTCCAAATAAAACTAGAATAGAAATAAGAATTATTTTTTTGTTGATCTTGTAGAATTTAATTGAACTAATTGTCATAAAAAGTATTGCAACGCCTGAAAGAGCTCCTAAAAGTCTGTTTATGTATTCTATCCATGTATGACTTACATTAAAATCAGCATAATCATGTTTAGTATATAGACTCCAATTTTTTTCCTCATAAATACCTGAGGACACAAAATCGTTTTTTGCTAGTCTTAAAGTTTTATTTTTTATGATAATTTCTCCTTTTTTGTAACGGTGTGATTTTTTCCACTCTAGTTGAGATCTTTCAGTTGGTGGTATAAGATAGCCAAAGCATTTAGGCCAATCAGGACAGCCCATGCCACTACCAGTCATTCTAACAACTGATCCTGCAAGAATAACAGTAAAAATTAAAATCAATGATATTTTTACTAGTATTTTAAAACTTATTTTCATCTGGTTTTAAGCCCATTTCTGAACCTTTTTTTTTCATCAAAGTGAAAGCATCCGAATATTTATTAGAGATCTCTCCTTCTAAAATAGCTTCTTTAATAGTTTCTTTTATTATCCCAACTTTTTTACAAGGCTTTAGTCCGAAATACTCCATTATTTTTTTTCCACTAATAGGTGGCTGAAAATTTCTAATTCTATCTCTTTCTTCTACAACTCTTATTTTTTCACGTATAATTTTAAAATTCTCATGGTATTTTTGAAATCTTTTTGGATTTTTAGTAGTTATATCGGCTTCACAAAGACAAATTAAATCTTCTAATAATTCACCAGAATCAAAAACTAATCTTCTAACTGCAGCATCTGTAACTTCACTTTCAGATAATATGATAGGTCTTGAACTCATAAAGACTAGTCTTTGTACATATTTCATTTTTTCATTAAGAGGCATTTTTAATCTTTTAAAAATTCTATAAACCATTTTAGCTCCAACTGATTCGTGACCATGAAAAGTCCATCCTACTTTTTTATTAAATTTTTTAGTTAGAGGTTTACCTATATCATGAAGGAGTGCAGCCCATTTCAGCCATATATTATTTGTGTGTTTTGAAATATTATCAACAACTTCAAGTGTATGAAAAAAATTTTCCTTATGCGTTTTTCCTTCAACCTCCTCGACACCTTTTAAATTTGTTAATTCGGGAATTAAATTTTTTAGCAGTCCTGTTTTTTCAAGAATTATAAATCCTTTTGAAGGATTTTCAGTTTCAATAATTTTATTTAATTCAACCACAATTCGCTCATTAGTTATTATTGAAATCCTATCTGAATTTTCCTTAATTGCTTGAAGAGAATTAGATTCAATTTTAAAGTTCAATTGAGTACAAAACCTGATTGCACGAAGCATTCTTAGTGGATCATCAGAAAAAGTCTTTATAGGATCTAAGGGTGTTTTTATAATTTTATTCTTTAAATCTAAAACACCTTTAAATGGATCAATTAGACTTCCATAATTTTCTCTGTTAAGACTTATTGCCAAAGTATTTATTGTGAAATCCCTTCTTTGTAGATCTTCATGTAAAGTTCCAAAAGAAATTTTTGGATTACGACTATTACTGGAATAAGACTCTTTTCTGGACCCAACAAACTCTATAGTTAAACCCTTCCATTTCAGCATTGCTGTGCCATAAGATTTGAAGATTTGAATCTTACTAGAGTTCTTTAATTTTTTCTTGACTTTATTTGCCAATTCGATCCCAGAACCTACTACAACAATATCAATATCTTTTTTATTTTGTCTTTCAATTAAAAGATCTCTAACAAAGCCTCCAACTAAATATGATTTAAGATTAATTTCAGTAACTGATTCTTTAAGGACTTTAAAAATTGGATTTGTAAGTATATTCTTGAAATTCACTTTCAATATTTTAGGGTCTAATAACACTAACTTTGCCTGAGCAATCTATTTTTATAATTCTAGAAGTTGCTTTTGATAACTTTTCTCTTTCCAAATTTACAACATAGTCAACACCATCCAAAATTTCATTTTCAATTTGATAAAAGTTAGAAGGTGATGGTTTATTTGAAATATTTGCAGAAGTTGATATTATCGGCTTACCAAATTTTGTTATTAGTTGACAACAAAAATTATGTTTTGGTATTCTCATGGCAATTGATTTTTTATCTCCTAAAGCTTTTTCTGAAATACCAACCGAATTTTGAAATATAACAGTTGTTGGATTTTCACTATTTAAATATGATAATTGATCGATTGAAATTTTTGGTATATATGATTTAATCATTTGATGATTATTTGCCAGGCAAATCAAAGCTTTATTTTCATTCCTTTTTTTTAAGTTATACAACCTTTCAATTGCCTTTGAAGAAGTTGCATCACAGCCAATTCCCCATACTGTATCTGTAGGGTATAAGATTAATTTTTCATTTTTTAGGAAGCTAACCGCTTTGTTTACTTCAATATTTTGATTTTTCAATATTATATTTAGTGTTTATACAGAAATGTTATACTCTCTAAGCGCATCATTAAGCGAAGTTTTTTTATTTGTGCTCTCTTTTCTTTTTCCTATTATTAAAGCACATGGTACTTGAAAATCACCTGCAGGGAAAGTTTTTTTATATGTACCAGGAATTACAACTGAATTTTCAGGAACTTTTCCATTAAACTCAATTTTTTTTGATGAGGTCACATCAATAATTTTGGTAGAGGATGTAATTATTACGTTTGCACCTAATACAGCCTCTTTGCCAACGTGAGTCCCCTCTACTATAACACATCTTGACCCAATAAATGCATTATCTTCAATTATTACAGGAGCTGCTTGTAAGGGTTCTAAAACTCCACCAATTCCAACGCCTCCACTTAAATGGACATTTTCACCTATTTGAGCACAGCTTCCGACTGTCGCCCAGGTATCAATCATTGTTCCAGAACCAACGTAAGCACCTATATTAACAAAACTTGGCATCATAATTACATTTTTTGATAAATAAGAACCAAATCTTGCAACAGCATTTGGGACAACTCTAACTTTTTTCTCATTAAATTTATTTTTTAGTGGGATTTTATCATGGAATTCTAAAGGACCTACTTCATAGGTTTCCATTTTTTGTATAGTGAAATATAAAATAATAGCTTTTTTAACCCAATCATTAACAATCCAATTATCTTTTTTTTGATTTGCTACTCTTATTCTACCTTTATCTAATTCCTCAATGACTTTAAAAACAGCTTCTTTTGTTTCTGGTTTTTCTACTAGAGACCTATTTGACCAAGCATTTTCAATTATTTTTTCCATATTATTTTTTTTCAAAATTACTTAATTCAATACTTTTGAATGTAAAAATAAATTTTTATTAAAAATTTAATTTAAAAAAAAGTAAATGGGTGTTTTTATTAGTATAGATTATGGCTCAAAAAAAACAGGATTAGCTACAACTGATACTAATAAAATAATTGCAAGTGCATTAGCAACTGTTAAAACTAAAGAAGCTATATCTTATCTAAAGAAATTTAATCAACAAAACCCGATAGATAAATTTATAATAGGGGAACCAAAACAAAAAGATGGTAGCCCATCAATTGTTGAGAGTGAAATTGCTACTTTTATTAACTTATTGAATTTAAGCTTTCCCTCAATTTCAATTGAAAGATATGATGAGAGGTACACCTCTAAAATTGCTCTAAATTTTATAAAACAAAGCGGCATAAATAAACAGAAAAGAAAAAACAAAAGCCTTATCGATAGAATAAGTGCCACAATAATTTTACAATCCTATTTAGAATCTAAAAATAATAAATCTTGATATTACCAATTTTAGCATACGGATCTCCTATTTTGAAAAAAAAGGCCAAACCTATTGATAATAATTTTAAAGAATTGAATTCCTTAATAATGAATATGTGGGACACAATGTACTCAGCCAATGGGGTTGGTCTTGCAGCACCTCAGATAGGAAAATCTATACGTCTTTTTGTTATAGATACTAAACCTTTTTCAGATGATGAAAAGCTAACTAAAAATGAATCTAAAGAATTAGAGTCTTTTAAAAAAGTATTTATTAATCCTCGGATTGTTGAACAATCAGGAGAATTTTGGGATTTTAATGAGGGTTGTCTCAGTATACCTGAAATTAGAGAAGATGTTTCTAGAAAAGAAATTATTAAAATTAATTTCTTAAATGAAAATTTCGAAAATCAAACATTAGTTCTAAAAGGTCTAAAGGCTCGTGTATTTCAACACGAATACGATCATCTGGAAGGAGTTTTATTTACTGATAGATTAAGTTCACTTAAAAGGAGGCTAATTAAAGGTAAATTAGAAAACATTATGAAAGGTAAAATACTAACTGATTATAAAATGCTTTTTCAAAATAAAAAGAAATAAATAGATTTAACAAATACATATGGATTCATTTAAAAAGTTGATTGAAATAATGAATAAACTTCGCTTGGAATGTCCTTGGGATAGAAAACAAACATTTGAAAGTTTAAGGAATTTAACAATTGAGGAGACTTACGAGCTTGCTGATGCAATTATAGATAAGAAATGGGACGATGTTAAAAATGAATTGGGAGATTTACTTTTACATATAGTATTTTATGCAAAAATAGGAAGTGAAAAGAAATTATTTGACATTAATGATATTATTGATCACGTTTCAAAAAAAATAGTTGATAGGCATCCACATGTTTTTGGAGATAAAAAATTTTCAACTTCTGACGAGGTGATAAAAAGTTGGGAGCTAATAAAACTAAATAATTCTAAAGGTGTTTTAAAAGGTATTCCAAATAAACTTCCAGCTCTTATTAAAGCATACAGAATACAACAAAAAGTTTCAGGAGTGGGATTTGACTGGAAAAATAAAGATGGAATACTCGAAAAAATTGATGAAGAAATATATGAATTAAAAGATGAAATTGTTAAGAAGGATAAAAATTTAACTGAATTAGAATTTGGAGATTTCTTATTTTCAGTAGTAAATTATGCAAGATTTTTAGACATTGATCCTGAGTTGGCACTTGAAAAGTCTAATAAGAAATTCACTATACGTTTTGAGAAAATGGAAAATTTAATAAGAAAGAAGGGACTTGTTTTAAGTGAAATGAATCTTACTGATTTGAATTTATTATGGGAAGAAGTTAAAAGTATTTAATTATCTTCGGCTTCAGATTTTATTTCTTTAGTTCCGAAGATCTTATTCCTTTTTCTTTCAATTGATTTTAATCTTAGCAAGCAATTATCTAAAAAATCAGATTGAATTTTATAATCAGAAATTTTTTCTAAAACTTCTTTTATTAATGGGTTTTCACTACTTGAATCCGAAAAAAAGTCAATATTATTTTCTAGTTGGAGAACTTTTAATTTCACATCTTCAATTTTTCTTTTTAGGGTTAGTAATTCATCTTTTATTTTGTTTGGATCTTTTTCTATACCTAGGATTTTAATGTTAAATTTAGCAGATTCATTATCTAATTTTTTAAGTTTCAATGAATCTATTAATTTGTTTAGTGCAGAGGAAAAGTTATTGAAAGAAATTAAATAAGCGGAATTTTTTAAATTTCCTATAGAATTAAAATTTTTCCACTTGTCATTTATGAATTTGTTTAATTCTTGAATTTTCAAAGGCATTTTTTCTTTATTTAGTGAAGATATAAATTCATCTTTTTTCTTTAATATTTTTTCATCTTCTTCACTTATTTTTTTGTATCCCTTTTTTAACCTTTCAAAAAATAGATTACAACTTGAATTAAATTCACCCCATAACTTCTGCGAAATATTTTTTGAAATAAAACCAATCTTAGCCCATTCCTTTTGAATTATTTTTATTTCTTCACTATGACTTGACCAATCTTCTTTTTCAAGTATTTTTTTAACCTTGCTAATTAAATCTTTTTTATCCTTAATGTTATTTTTCTGTATGATTTTCTGTTTCTTAAAAAAAGAATTTTTATTTCTGTTTATTTCCTTATTTATCATTCGGAATTTATCCCATGTTTCCTTACTTTGATTTTTCTTAAGTGGACTAATTTCTTTAAATTCCTGTCTTAAATTAATATGCTCTGATAGAATTTTTTGCCATTCTTTAAAATTAGATGGTAAGGAGTTTTTAATTTCCTCCATTTTTTTGAGAAGAATTAGTTTTTTTTGATAGTTTTCCTTTAATATACTTTCATAATTTTTATTGAATTCTTGTCTTTTAGAATGTATTATTTTCGAAGCTTTTTGGAATTTTGCCCAAAGATTTTTACTATGTTCTTTGCCCACTGGACCTAATTCATTTTTCCAACGGATGTGTAGTGAATTAAGATCTCTAGATGCTTTAATTATATCTTTTGAATTTGTAAGCGCTTCAGCCTTTTCAATAATTTTAATTTTTTCATCATAATTGTGTTTAAAATCAATTTCTCTTAATTCCCTATTTAAGTGTAAAAAATCATAAAAAATTTCTACATGATGTTTATATGTATTCCATAAATTGAGATTTTGTGAATTGGGTACACTACCAATTTTATGCCAATTATTTTGAAGACTTCTAAATTTTTTGTAGATAATATTAATATTTTCATTAACATTTATGAGCCCTTTCAGATCTTCAATAATCTGGAGTTTTTGTTCAAGATTATTTTTTTGATTATTTTCTCTCTCTCTGTAAAATATTTTTTTTCTGACTCTAAAATCTTTAGAGATTTTATCAAATTTAATTTTATACTCAGGCTGAAATTCAAAATCAATTTCATTTCCACCCTTTTTTATAAACTTCGATTTTACTGAAATAAGTTCATCTTTATATTTTGATTCAAAAACACTTACCAGATCTTGAATTTTTTTTAAATTATTTTTCCAATTTTCATCACTTAATAGAAATTCAAAACGATTAACTAAAGATTCTAAATCATATTTTTTAAAATCATCTTCATCTATGACCTCATTCTTTTTAGAAATAGAATTTGGTTTTATTTTACTCATAGACTTTAATTTAATTTTTTTTTAAATTGATCTTTTCATTCAAAAATTACAAAAAAAAAAGATATTCTCTTATTGGTTCCATATCTGCCAGGACTTTTCTGCTTGATAAACAAGCATTTTAAGACCATTAATAGTTAGGCAACCTTTATCCTTTCCCTTTTTCAAAAATAATGTTTCTGTTGGATTATATGTCAGATCATACAAAATATTAGATTTCTGAATAGAATCATATGGTAAAGGTGGCATATCATTGATTTTGGGGTAAGTGCCTAGAGGAGTGGTATTAATTATTAAGGAGTAAGTCTCTATTATCTCTTTATTAAGATCATCATAAGTAAGAATATTTTTATTTGCATTTCTTGAAACAAATTTAAATTTAATTCCCATTTTTTTAAGTGTATAAGAAACCGCTAGAGAAGCTCCTCCTGTTCCTAGTATGAGTGCATGTTTTGGCGTCGATTTTAATTTTTCTAACAATGCTTTTTGAAAACCATAAGCATCAGTATTATAGCCAACAGAGTTACGTTTTCGATCAAAAAAAATTGTGTTGACAGCACCAATTTCTTTTGCTTTATTTGAAATTTTATCTAAATAGGGGATTATTTTTTTTTTGTATGGTATAGTAACATTTAATCCATAAATTTTTTTATTATTTAATATAGGTGAAACTAAATCAATAGATTTAATGTCGAAGTTTTTGTATGTGTAATTATTTAATTGATTTTTACTAAATTTTTCTAGAAAATAGTTTTTAGAAAATGAGTAATTAATGTTTTTACCAATAAGACCAAAAATATATTTATTCATTTTTTTTTTCTCCATATTTCCCAAGAAAAACAACTAATAAGATGCCCAAAAATATAAATAATAGAACTAACCATGTTCCAATTAAATTAAAATTTGGTATAAAAAATTCATAATCTTTAATTATTGGATTTCCAGCAGAATTATATATTTTTTCTCCATTTTCCAAAGTGTCAAAAAATTTAGTTTTCCATGGCCAAATGGTTCTTAATGATCCAGTTATAAAGCCTATGATTAAAAAATTAGTAATTTGTTTATGCTTATTAAGTAGGTAGCTTAATAAATTAGAAAAGAGGACTAATCCAGTTACAGACCCTAAGGTAAAGACTAATATAATTTTTAGCAGGTGAATTCTTTCAGTATCATTTAAAAAATCAAAGTTTAATTGGATTATATCTTTAACAGTATAGTATATTGAATTAACAGCGTCAACTAAAAGAAGAGAGTAGTTGCCAAGTATTATTAGTAAAAATGACCCTGAAAGACCAGGAATGGTCATTCCAGAAACACTAATTATTCCACAAAAAAATACAAAAAGCAAATTGTCATTTTCAGGCAAAATCTTTAAAAAACTAATAGCTAAACCTAAAGAAAACCCTACAGATAAAGCTATAATAGTTTTATAATTAAATTCTTTTTCATCATTAGCTATGATTAAAAGGGAACCTAAAATTAAACCAAAAAATACTCCAAAGAGTTCAGTTTCGTAGTTATCTAAAAGATAGTCTAGTAGTAATGAAACACTGAAATAGCTAAAAACAACTCCTAAAAAAATAAATATTAAAAAACTCCCATTAATATAATCACTAAAACTTTTTATTCCTTCTTTAAATAATTTTGAAAAGGCATTATAATTTATATTTTTAAGTGAGTGAATAAGTTTTTCATAAAATCCAAGAATAAAGGCAATAAATCCTCCTGAAACTCCAGGAATTTTATTTGCGGCACCCATAGCTATACCCTTTAAAAAAAGGACAAGCATATTTTGAGTATGATTTGAGATTTTAAAAAAAATCATTTATTATGAGTTAAATTTTTAGATCCTAAAAATATAGTCAACAAAATAGCCGTTATCATTACTATTAATGAAGTTAATATTTCTGGGTTGCCGTTATAATTGTATGGGAGAATAGCTTTTGAATAAAGCAAATTTTCATTATTAAGATTTACATTCACTACTTCCTGCCATGGCCAAATTTTTTGAATACTACCAATCATCAATCCAATGAGTATTGACATAGTTTTATCGTTATTTTTTTCAATCAATTTTTTCAAAATACTTGCAAAAAATCTAAGTCCAATTAAAAATCCAATAGCAGTTACAGAAAGAATTAAAAATGTTTCATAAAAAATATCCCATTTGAAAGAGGACCATACTTTAGTAGCCATTTTTATGGAACTTAAAAGTGTGTGGTATACACCTAGAATTAAAAAAATATAGGCTCCAGAAATTCCAGGTAGTATCATTGCTATAGAACCAGCTATTCCACAAAAAAATAAATATAATAGAGTTGTGTCGTTATCTTTTAATGGAAATGTTGTTAATTGGTATGAAATCAAAATCCCAAATACCAAAAAAACTAAACTAAAAAGGTTCCAATTATTAACTAGCTTTTTTAGAAAAAAAATACTAGTTATTAAAACACCAAAGAAAAATGACCATAGTTGGATAGGTCGATTTTCAATTAGCCAATCGATTAAATAAGAAAAAATTAGGATACTTAAAATAATTCCAGAAAAAACTGTTATTAAAAAGTTTCCGTTTATTTTTTTCCAAAACATTTTCAGATCACCATTTTTGATTAGGCTCAAATTTTTATAATTCAGGCTATCAATTGAATCCAAAAGATTTTTGTATATACCAGTTATTAAAGCAATTGTGCCCCCAGAAATACCTGGAATTAAATCAGCAGCTCCCATTAACATCCCTTTGCCAAAAAGGAGAATTGTTTTCTTTTTCAATAAAAATAAATATTACCTTTTAACAAAAGTATAAAAGTTATAGTTTGTAAATTATAATATGGAAAATATTTAAAGATTAAAATTGAAAAATTCAGGGAAAAATAACTTGATCTTTTTTCTCATTAGATTTGTAATATTATTTCTTTTGATAGTTTCTTTTAAAAGATTATGACCTTCCTTTTTTTTGCCTAATCTGATTTTACATCCTGCAATTCTTAAAAGTATTGATGAGTTATTTGGAAATAATTTGGTTGCCTTTAAACCAATTTCATGAGCACTATTCCAATTTTTAAGATATATCATTGAATCAAGCCAAAATTTCCAAGTCTTAAGACTGTGATTTCCAAGACAATCAATGTTTTCACATGCAACACAAACATCATGATAAAATTTTATTTTGAAATTAATTTCAGCACTTTTTTTCCATAATTCAACACTATCACCATTAACTTCCAAAGATCTTTTAACATACAATTGTGATTTTATTAGCTCATTATTTTTTTGTAAAAGATTTATTAGATCAATCCAACTTTTTTCATGATTTGGTTCCAATTGAATTGACTCCTCAAAAAATTTCATAGCTAATTTAGAATTCCCCAATTTTAAATGACAAAGACCAATTCTATGACTAATAAAAGCATTTGGGTTATTTAATTTAGAGGATATCTGATAGTTCTTAATTGCTTCTAAATCATGACCGGTCTTTTCTAGTAATTTTCCTTTCTCTATATATGCACTACTGTAACTTTCATTACTAATTATAGAAAAATCAAAAGCAGACATTGCTTTATCAATTTGATTTGAGTTAACATAAAGCTTTCCTAATTGATGCCATGCAATTTCATTATAGGGATCCAAGTCAATAAATTTTTTTAGAAAAACTATAGCTTCCTTTTTTTGCTTTAATTTTTCATAGCAGTAAAGAAGATTATATAGAGATTGATAATCTTCATAATTTTCATTTACGCATTTTATAAAATATTCTTTTGCCTTATTAAAATTTCCAATGAAAAGATATTCGTTGCCAATTAAATTATTTATCTCAGCAGGATTTTCAGTAACTGTTAAAGCTTTATAAAGGAGGGCTATGGCCAATGAATGTTTTTTCTTTTTAGATAATATACTTGCTCTTTGAACATAAATTTCTTCATTCTCAGGAGATAAGATTTCAATTTCAACTAACAATTCTTCAGCATCTTTATATGCGCCCTCAAAAAGTAATATTTCAGTTTTTAAAAGCATTAACTCTATATTTTTTGGATGTTGATCCATACCTATTGCTAAAGCTTTTTTTGCAAGATTAAATTTGCCAAGATCAATGTAATGAAGAATAATATTCTCAAACTCAATTCCATCAAAAAAAAGAACTTTATTTGTTTTAAGCATTTGCTCAAACCTGTTTATGGAAGGGTGTTTTTCTTGGAAGAAACTGTTCAATAGAATATTTATTTACTTTTATTTAAAAGTAGATAAGTTATTATCTATGATTAGTTAATATTAAGTTTTATTTTCAACAAAATAATTAACAGTTATATTTCATCTAAAGATTCACAAATGATTTTACATCCTTTTACTATTTCACTTTTAGAAATTGTTAAAGGGGGAGAAATTCGAATAGCTTTTTTTTCCCAAAGAAGCCAAAACAACAAAAGTCCTTTATCAATACATTTATATATTAATTTACTTGCTGTTTCTTTATTTTTTAAAATCGGGGCTAACATCAAACCGGTTCCTTGAATTTTTAAAATTTTTGGATGAATTAAATTTTTTCTGAAAATTTTTTCTTTTTCAGATATTTCAGATATTAAATCTGAGTTTAGAATTTCTCTAAGAGTTGCTAATCCTGCAGCTGCAGTTAATGGATTCCCACCAAATGTAGTTATATGACCTAACATAGGATTACTTTCAAATTTCCTCATTAACTCTTTAGACGAAGTGAATCCTCCGATTGGAAGCCCTCCACCCATCGCTTTACCTAGAACTATAATATCTGGGGTAACATTAAACAATTCGAAGCCAAAGAATTTACCAGTCCTTCCAAAACCTGTTTGAATTTCATCTAAGATAAGTAAAGCACCCACTTTTTCACATCTTGACTTAACTTTTCTCAGATAATTATCTTGTGGAAGAATAAAACCTGCTCCACCTTGAATTGTTTCTAAAATAACTGCTGCAGTTTTTTCTGTTATTTTTTTCAAGTCATTTTCATTATTATATTCTATGACTTTTGAAAAAGGAATAAGAGGTCTATATCCCTTTTTTTGAGATTCTATACCTAAAATACTTAGGGATCCCTGTGTGCTTCCATGATAAGATCCCTTTGCTGAAATAATTTCATATCTTTTAGTTGCCCTTTTTGCTAATTTAATAGCTCCTTCAACAGATTCAGTGCCAGAATTGGTGAGGTATAAAACCTCTTGATTTTTAGGAAGAATATTTATTAATTCTTTAGCAAGTAGTGTAGGGGTTTCTTGAATAAATTCTCCATAGACCATTACATGCAAATGTTTTTTAAGTTGTTTTTTAATTGCATTTATAACTTTTGGGTGACAATGTCCAAGATTGCAAACCGAGACACCAGCTATAAAATCAAGATATTTTTTGTTTTGATTATTATACAAGTAGTTCCCTTTTGCGGATTTAATTTCTACTCCTAGGGGATTAGAATTTGTTTTAGCAAGATATTTATAAAAATTTTCGCTCAAATTTTCAGATATGTGAAATGTTAATTTTACTTATTCTTTGACCCCATGTATTTTAGGAAGTTTTATATTTAAATCTTCCTGACTGAATAAATCATTTATAGTTTCTGGTTTTTCATCACTTCTCCATATAAAACCTTCTAATTTTCTTTCATTAATTGGTAATTCTTTATCTGGGTAAACTTTTCCAAGAGGCTCTATGAAAAAGGAAATATCCTTAATTTCATTTTCAGAGAGCTGCATAAATAATTTGCTACAGGTAGTTTTATTAATACCAATTAACTCATTGTTTTCCTCAGAATACATGTAATAGATGACATCAATATTTTTTTTTATTTCAACATCTTTAAGTTTGCTTTCTGAGAACATCCCATTTAGTATACCTCCCCTTATTTGATTAAAACCTTCATTACTTAGGGAGTCTTTTTCAACAATCATAACATTTCCAATTATTTTGAGAGAATCAAGTTTTCTGGTTATTACGTTTGAAATCATAAAAATAGTATCTCCAGACATCTGATTTTGACCAAACCATAGTATTGGATTTTTTTTATTTTTTTGACTTTTAGTAAGTGATCTAAGCTGTTTTTTAGTTAAAGGTTTTTTAAAAAGTTTAATGATTCCACTTTTCTCATTGTAAATAAGTGAATCTGATTTCCCTCTTATATCAGATTTAAAAATCCTTACATCATAGAAAGCCTTTATTTTTCTGTTTTTTTCATCACCCAAAGCAATTAGAGTATCAGCATGAATATATAAAGAGTCATTTTCAAGAATATTAACAGAAATTGCTCTTTTTGTAATAATTGCTGAATCCTTTGATTTAAATATTTCTCCAAAATGACCATTTATAATTGATTTATTTAAAGTGTCAGTTATCTTTACATTATTAGTCGCTGAAGCATAATTTTTTTCTTTCTCAAAAAACAGACTATCTCCTTCAATTTCTTTATTATCATAGAATATAATTGCATTTTTTTGAAAACTTCCTTTTTGGAGTTTTGTATTATAATTCCCTTTTTCACATAAAATCAAGTAATCTTGACCAATTATTTTAGTTTTGCCTTCAAAAAAAGCTTTATTAAGTTCAGTGAAATAATCTAATTTTCTCGCTTGCATTGAGTATTCTGGATCATACAAGTTAACTCTATCTAGAAAACGATATTTTTTTTGATCTATAAAGTAAACTCCAGTTCTGCTAGTAAGTTTTGTTTCTTCGTCACGTATTGTGCCTCCAGTTTCATAATAAGCTTTAGATTTTAATCGGTCTAATTTGAGTGAATCAGTATTTAATGTCATGTCTGGTCTTTCTAGGAAAACATTGCCGCGAGCAAATGCTATTTTTTTTTCTCCATCATATTCAATGTAATCACAAGTCATTCTTAAGGAATCACCTTGAGTGAAAATTACATTTCCTTCAGCGGTAAAAAAGTTTTTTTTAGGATAAAAATAAGATATGTCAGATCTTATAAGTGCTCCTTCATGAAAAAGATGTACTCGAGTATTCGCAATTTTTGTAAGAATATTAGCTCCTGGGAATTTAAGCTCATTTTGAGTAGAACTTCCAGCTTGAATAATTTTTATAATTTTTTTTTCCTCTTGCTGAGCATTTAAAACAAGATTGACTAAAAAAAACATCAAACTTAACCTTATTAAATGATTGGAGAATTTCATAAAATTATTGTAGAATCAATAAAATACTTATCTAAAAATCGTTTGTTTTCTGTCAGGGCCAACAGAAATTATTTTAATTGGAGTTTCTAATTCCTCTTCAATAAAATTCATATAACTTATGAATTCTTTCGGGAGTTCATTTTCAGAATTAATGTCACTTATGTCTTTTTCCCATCCCGGAAATTCAATATATTTTGGCTTAATTTCATTTTTGGATAAATTGAACGGAAAATCATCAGCTGACTTTTTTTCACTAACATAAGACGTGCAAATTTTTATTTTTTTAAAACCAGAGAGAACATCTCCTTTCATCATTATAAGTTGAGTAACACCATTTATTTGAATTGCATATTTAAGAGCAACTAAGTCAAGCCATCCGCATCTTCTAGCTCTTCCTGTAGTTGAGCCAAATTCATTTCCTGCTTTTGCCATAAGCTCTCCATCTTCACCATTAATTTCGGTTGGAAATGGGCCACTTCCAACTCTTGTAGTATAAGCTTTGAAAATCCCATAAACTTCATTTATATCTCTTGGCGCTATTCCTAGTCCAGTGCATGCACCTGCAGCAGTAGTTGTAGAAGAGGTGACGTATGGATAAGTTCCAAAATCAATATCAAGAAGGGTTCCTTGCGCTCCTTCTGCTAGAATTTTTTTTCCAGATTTTTGAGCATTTGACAAATAAAATTGACTATTTATAACTTTGAACTGTCTTAATGTTTCTATTGCTTCGAAAAACTCTTTATTCATTTCATTAAGATTGAATTCTATTTTTTTCTTATATGAATTTATTATGTTGATATGTTTTTTACAGAGTAAGTCATATTTTATTTCCCAATTCTTTTCAAAAACATCTCCAACACGTATTCCATTTCTTCCTGTTTTATCCATATAAGTAGGGCCTATACCTCTTAAGGTTGATCCAATTTTTGATTTTCCTTTTGAGATTTCAGAGCAAGCATCAAGAATTCGATGAGTTGGTAATATTATATGGGCTTTATTTGAAATTAAAAGTTTCGAATGTAAATCAATTTTAAATTTATTAAGATTTTCTATTTCTTTTTTGAAAATCACAGGGTCAATAACAACCCCATTGCCAATTAAATTTTCAACTTTTGAATGAAAAATCCCAGAGGGAATAGTATGTAAAACATGCTTAATTCCATCAAACTCTAACGTATGCCCAGCATTTGGACCTCCTTGAAAACGAGCTATAATTTCATAAGAATCCGTAAGAAAATCTACAATTTTTCCTTTTCCTTCATCTCCCCACTGAAGCCCCAATATTAAATCTACAGACATTTTAGGTTAATGTTTCTCTTTTTTTCTTCTTCTTTTTCCATAAAAGTAGAGAGAATGACTGTGTATCTCTACATCAAAAACTTCTTCAATTGTATTTTTTATATTTTGAATTCTTGGATCACAAAACTCTTCTACATCCCCAGTGTCAGTATAAATTAAATGATCATGTTGACTGTCAAAATATGACTTTTCATATTGTGCTTGATTATCTCCAAATAGGTGTTTTCTAACAAGACCACATTCTAGAAGTAATTCAATTGTATTATAAAGTGTCGCTCTACTAACTCTATAATTTTTATTTTTCATTTTAATATACAGAGATTCTATATCAAAATGGTTTTGTGTGTTATATATCTCGTAGAGAATAGCATAACGTTCTGGAGTTTTTCTATGTTCTTTCTTAAAAAGAAATTTTGAAAAAACATCTTTTACAATTTCATGATTTTTATTATCCATACGATACAAATATATAAGTAAATTATTCTCGTTTTACTTTTTCTATTCCTTTTAGTTTAGTTAAATTTTTTGTTAATCTGTCTAGAATTTTTTTATTCTGCACACTTACACTTATAAAACCACTAAAAAAACCATTTTCAGTCTCCAGGTTTATCTTATTTATATTTACATTCATGTTATTTGAAATTAATCTAGTAACCTCATTAAGTAATCCTAGATCATCTATTCCTGAGAGTTTTAATACTGCAGTAAATTTATCAAATTTTGAAATTACCCATTTAGCTAAAATAATCCTATAACCAAAGTTAGACTGCAATGTTAGTGCATTAGGGCAATCTTTTTTATGAACTTTTAAACCATCATTTATAGTTAAAAACCCAAAAACAGGATCTCCTGAAATAGGATTACAACAAGAGGATAAGGTATAAGAAAGGGATTCTCTTTCTTTCCCAAAAACAATTTTATCAAGTTTATTTTCTTGATCTTTTTTAGCATCTGAAGAAACAGGATTGATATTTTTTCTCCTAAAAAAATTAAAAAAACTATTATTAAAATAAGAGGCGAAACTTTTTAAATCTTTATTTTCAATAGTTCCAATTCCAATTCGGTAGAAAAGATCTAAACTATTATCGAGTTTAAAATATTTATACATTCTATCAGTTGTCTTTTCATTTAGTACAATTTTTAATTGTTTTAGTTTTCTCCGCAGAAGTTCTTTTCCATCTTTTGCTATTTGTTTTTTCTCCTCATTTAATGATGATTTTATTTTTGATCTTGCCCTTGATGTTTGAACAAAATCAAGCCAATTGGCAGTTGGTTTAATATTTTCAGAGGTTATTATTTCAATTTGATCCCCGCTTTTTAAAACTTTACTTAGAGGAACCAATATGTCATTGACTCTGGCACCTCTAGTTTTCATACCTACTTCAGTATGAATACTAAAAGCAAAATCAAGAGCTGTTGAAAATTTAGGAAGAGATTTAAGTTCACCAGTTGGAGTAAAAACAAATATTTCTTCAGCATATAAATTTAATTTAAAATCCTCAACAAAATCAATAGCATTTCCAGTGTTGTCTTCTAACACCTCTTTTAGTTTATCAATCCAATTTTCAATACCTAAATCTTTATGATCTCCACCTTTATATTTATAGTGAGCTGCATATCCCTTTTCAGCAATTTCATGCATTCGCTCTGACCTAATCTGAACTTCAACCCACTTGTTACCAGGACCATTAACTGTTATATGTAAGGCTTCATATCCGTTTGATTTTGGAGCAGTAATCCAATCACGAAGTCTTGTCGGGTTAGGTGTAAAATGATCAGTTATAACTGAGTATATTTTCCATGCTAAAAACTTTTCATTTCTTTCATTTGATTTGTAAACAATTCTTATGGCAAATTTGTCATATACCTTTTCAAAAGGAATATTTTGAGTCTCCATTTTACTGTAAATGGAATAAATGGACTTACTTCTCCCTTTTATATAATATTTCAAACCTTCTTTTTGAAGAGTACTTGAAACAAAATTCGAAAAAGATTTAATGTAACTAATTTGAGATTTTTCTCCTTCTTCAATTTTACTTTTTACATGAAAATATTTTTCCGGATCAGTATATTTTAGACTTAAATCTTCGAGTTCGGTTTTAACATTATATAGACCTATTCTATGAGCAAGAGGGGCATAAATATACATTGTTTCTGATGAGGTTTTTAATTGTTTTTCCTCTGGCATTACCTCAAGGGTTTGCATATTGTGTAGGCGGTCAGCTATTTTTATAATAATTACTCTTACATCATCATTTAGAGTTAGAAGCATTTTTCTGAAATTTTCAGCTTGAAGTGAAATATCAGTATCTTTTTTTAGGTTAGAAATTTTGGTTAGCCCATCAACTATTTTAGCAACAGAAGAACTTAATTGACTTTTTATTTCCTCTATTGTATACTTAGTATCTTCAACAACATCGTGTAAAAGTGCAGCAGCTATTGAAATAGAATCAAGACCAATTTCATTTGCAACTATTCTTGCCACAGCAAGTGGGTGGAAAATATAAGCTTCTCCAGTTTTTCTTCTTTGATTTCTGTGAGCATCAACAGCAATATCAAACGCAGTTCTAATTTGTTTTTTATCATTTTTTGAAAGGGTTTGATAACTAACACTAAGAAGTTCTTTGTATTGCTTAGCAATTTCTTTATTTTCTATTTCCTCACTAACTATCACTGTTTAAAAAAATATATAAATGATGTTTATCAAAGTTAGTGATTTAAGCTATGATAAATTAAAATACCAGCTGAAACTGATAAGTTAAGTGAATCGATCGTTTCATTAGTAGGAATTTTAGCAACTTGATCTGAACTTTTAAACCAAATTGGGTTAAGTCCTTTGTCTTCAGAACCAAAAATTAATGCAAACGGAGTTTTATATATAATTTCATTATAATTTCTAGCTTCTTCATTTAAGGAAGTTGATATTATACATATTTTATTCTTTTTGAGAAAATTGATGGTTCTATTTGAGCTATCAATTGCTATTTGAAGGAGAAAAATTCCCCCTAAACTACTTCGAATAATATTTGGATGGTAAATATCTGTTTTTATATTAGAAATTATTACAGCATTAATTTCTGCAGCAGCTGCAGTTCTAAGAATTGCTCCTATGTTTCCAGGTTTTTCTGGGGATTCTACAACTAAAACTCTTGCTTTTTTTGTTAATTTGAGTTCATCTAATCTTAATTCTTTTGATTTTGCTATAGCTATCATTTTTTCTGAACCTGAACGAATACTAATTTTATCAAATAAGGACTTTTCGATTTCAAAAAAAGTTGTGTTTTTAATCCCTTCAAAATTTTCATTAGAGTTTTCGCGGAAGAAGATAGATAATAAATCATAACCTGACTTATGGGCTCTTATAATTTCTCTTTTCCCCTCAATTACAAAAAGCTTCAGTCTTTTCCTTTCCCTTGATTTTTTAATTAAGAGCTTTATTTTTTTTATCTCAGGATTTGAAGAGCTAGAAATTATTTTCATTTCAATCCAGACATTAATTAAGGGGAATTGTAAAAAAGTTATTCTTTGGAATATTTTTTTGAATATCTTTTCCAAAGTTTTGTTTGGTGAGATTCAAGGCTTATTTCACGCCCTTGAATAAAAGCTCTAGATATAATATTAGTCTTCATATCGAGTGCATCACCCTCAGAAATAAATAGCGTGGCATCTTTACCTTCTTCAAGAGAACCCATCTTATCATCTATTCCCAATATTTTTGCAGCATTTAAAGTTATCATTTCAACAGCTTTTTCTTTTTCAACACCATATGCAGAGAAACTACCAGCATAAAATGGAAGATTTCTTGTATTCATTCGTTCCATACTTCCTTGCACGTCTATAGTCAATAAAATTCCTTCATTAATTAATAAGCTGGCAAGTTTATAAGGTAGTTTTAAATCTTCATCTTCATTAGTTGGAAGCCTATGTGGATGTGATAGAATTACTGGAATGTTATTACTTTTAATGATATTTAACTGATTTGCCAATCCTCTTCCACCGACAAGGACAATTTTTTTTATTCCAATGTTTTTAAGAAAAACAATACCATCAACTATTTGCTTTTCATCATTGGCGTGTAAAAAAACGGTCTTATTTTTTTTAATAGCTTGATTTAATGAATAATAGGGAAGATTCTTCGTTTTCTTATTTGCTGATCTCGCGATGGCATTTTGAAAAAAATCTTCAATTTTGGAGATATTTTCTGCATATTTTTTGTTGACTTTTAGGTCAGGACTCTCTCCAAGCCACCATCTTCCTCGAGTATATGGATTAGGCCAATTTAAGTGAATCCCATCATCATATTTTATAACTGCATCTTCCCAGTTCCAAGCATCTAGTTGAACAATAGAGGATTTACCAGAAATAAATCCTCCACGTGGAGCAACTTGAGCGACTAAAATACCATTTGGGCGCATACTCTCAACAATTTTAGATTCTGCATTGTAAGCAATAATACTGCGAATATGAGGCAACATATCTCCAATCTCATCAACATCATTACTGGCTCTCACGGCATCAATTTCTACAAGACCTAATGAAGTAT
>CETH01081507.1_pt1 | contig 22943 bp, 19 predicted proteins | sample 361461 | NCBI WGS metagenome assembly CETH01 (sample SAMEA2622695, study PRJEB7988) | marine metagenome | isolation source: saline water (ENVO:00002010), including
ACACCCTAAACAAAAACGGCTGTTAAATATTTTTAACAGCCGTGGCAACTAAATTTTTATTTTAACTAGTTATTTACTGCATCTTTTAGAGCTTTTCCTACAGTAAATTTTGGTCTTTTTGATGCCGGTATTTGAATTGATTCTCCAGTTCTTGGATTTCTTCCTGTGGTAGCCTTTCTATGACTTACACTAAAATTTCCAAAACCAACAATGCTAACTTTTTCATCTCTCTTCAAAGCATTTGTAACCGAGTCTAACAAGCTCTCAATAGCTCTTGTAGCATCAGACTTTGATAAACCTGCTGAAGAAGCAACAGATGCAATAAGGTCATTTTTATTCACTTTTCACTCCTTTATTTGATAAAAGATAGATTAATATTTGAAATATTTTAAAGTCAACAATATTATTGAATTTATCCCAGATTATAAGGAAATTATATAAAAAATTGCTGTTTTCCTCGGTTAATGAGTCAGTTTTTCTTTAAACTGATTGTCTGAAACTTGATGTTTTTGAGATTGAAATACATCTGATTCGCTTAAATTTAGAGGTACTATAGGCTTGACCAAAGTATAATTTAAAATTGAATTAGCCTCTGAGACGCCAATTATTTTTATGGATTTTAGTATTTCTTTATCAAATTCAATAAGTTCTCTTTTATTTTCATCAGGTATTAAAACAGTTTTAATTCCAGCCCTTACTGCTGCATAAATTTTTTCCTTTAAGCCTCCAATTGGCAAAACCCTACCTCTTAGAGTTATCTCTCCTGTCATTGCAATGTCTTTTCTTACTTTATTTGCAGTTAAAGAAGAAACTAGAGAATTAAAAATAGCTATTCCAGCACTGGGGCCATCTTTTGGAGTTGCCCCTTCAGGTACATGAACATGAATATCATATTTATCAAAATCTAGTGGATGTATACCCAAGCTAATACATTGAGATCTCACAAACGATGTAGCGGCTTGAATTGACTCTTTCATAACATCGCCAAGTTTACCTGTAATAGTGAGTTTACCCTTTCCAATTGACAATAATACCTCTATGGATAAAATTTCACCGCCAACTTCAGTCCAAGCAAGACCATTAGTGATACCAACTAAATTCTTTTTCTCTATCTCATTCGATCTAAATTTAATAACCCCAAGAAAATTTTGAAGTGTTTTGTTATCTAAGGTAATTTTTTTCTTATTTGATGTTTCAATAGATTTAACAGATTTTCTACATACTTTTGATATTTCTTTTTCTAGGTTTCTAACACCAGCTTCTCTAGTATAATTACGAATTATTTGATTAATCACTGAATTCGAAAAATTAACTTCTGAGTTTTTAAGACCATTACTTTTTAACTGTTTTTTTACTAAATATTTTTGAGCAATTTTATTTTTTTCTTTTTCAGTATATCCAGGAATTCTTATTACTTCCATTCTGTCTAAGAGTGCTGCTGGTATATTTAAAGTATTAGCTGTACAAACAAACATTACATCGGATAAGTCGTAATCTAATTCAAGATAATGATCATTAAATTTGTTATTTTGCTCGGGATCCAAAACTTCTAATAATGCTGAAGATGGGTCACCTCTCCAATCAGAACCTAACTTATCAACTTCATCTAATAATATTAGAGGGTTAGAAGATTTAGATTTTTTCATAGATTGAATAAATCTACCAGGCATTGAGCCTATGTAAGTTTTTCTATGACCTCTTATTTCAGCCTCATCCCTAACTCCACCAAGTGACATTCTTACAAAACTTCTACCAGTTGCATTTGCTATTGATTTTCCTAATGAAGTTTTTCCTACACCAGGTGGTCCAACCAAACATAAAATCGGGCCTTTAAGTTTATTAATTCTTTTTTGAACTGCTAAATATTCTAATATTCTTTCTTTTACTTTTTGTAATCCATAATGATCATTTTCTAATATAGTTTTTGCATTTTTAATATTTTTAGATATTTGCTTTGGATTATTCCAAGGGATAGATAATACCCAATCAAGATAATTTCTAATAACAGTGGCCTCTGCAGACATTGGGCTCATATTTTTTAATTTTTTAAGTTCAGAAATGCATTTTTCTTTTGCCTCATTAGATAATTTTAAATCATTAATTTTCTTTTCAAGTTCAGCAACATCATCAATGTCATCTTTTTCACCAAGTTCTTTTTGAATAGCCTTCATTTGTTCATTCAAGTAATATTCTTTTTGAGTTTTTTCCATCTGCCGTTTTACTCTTCCTTTAATCTTTTTTTCAACTTGAAAAGAGTCAATCTCACTCACTAAATAGCTATATATTTTATTTAGACGATCTTCTAATTTAGTAATTTCAAGTAATTCTTGTTTTTGCTTAATTGAAATATTTAAATTCACTATTACCAAATCTGCTACTTTATTAGCATCACTATATGTTTTGATATTGTTAATTATTTCATTTGAGATCTTTTTGTTAATTTTATGATATTCATCAAATTGTTCGATTACTATTTTAACTAATGCCTTGACATTAGAATTATTTTTATAACTTTCATCTATATTTAAAATATTAGCAGTAATAAATTCCTTATGAAACAATAATTTTTCAACTTTTGCTCTTTTAATACCTTCAACTAATACTTTTATTGTACCGTCAGGCAATTTAAGAAGCTGTAATACTTTTGCAACCGTGCCCAATTTATACAAATTATTTTCACTTGGATTATCAATTTCAGAATTTTTTTGACTCAATAAAAGAATCTTTTTGTCGCCCAACATTACATTATTTAAAGCATTAACAGATTGTTTTCTTCCCACAAACAAAGGAGCAACCATATGAGGAAAGACCACAATGTCTCTAAGTGGTAATACGGGCAATGTTATTTTTGACATATAATTAATATGAATATATTTTGACTAAAATCAAGACTTACTCGCTAATATTTTTTGTCCATTTTGCTTATTATTAAAAATCATAATTGGTTTTGATTTCTTTTTAACAACATCAGAGTTTATAACTACTTTTTCAAGATCTTTATAATCAGGGCTTTCAAACATTAAATCAATAAGGAGTGCTTCTATGATTGATCTTAAACCTCTAGCTCCTGTTTTTTGCTGAACAGCTAAATTAGCTATTATGCTCAAAGCTTCATTTTTTATTTCAAGATTAATATCATCCATTTTAAATAAAGATTGAAATTGTTTTATTAATGCGTTCTTGGGTTCTGTCATTATTTTAATTAACATTTTTTCATCTAATTCATCTAAAGTTGCAATAACTGGAAGCCTTCCTATAAATTCGGGAATCATCCCAAACTTAAGAAGATCTTGATTCTCTAAATTTTTAAAAGATTCACCAATACCTTTTTCATTAAACTCTCCAAGAGTTGAATTAAATCCAATTGATGAACCTTTAATTCTGTTATTGATAATTTGTTCTAATCCTGAAAACGCCCCGCCACAAATAAATAATATATTTGAAGTATCTATATGCAAAAATTCTTGTTGTGGATGCTTCCTTCCTCCTTGAGGTGGGACACTCGCAATAGTTCCCTCCATAATTTTTAATAAAGCTTGCTGAACGCCTTCGCCTGATACATCTCTTGTAATTGAGGGGTTGTCACTTTTTCTTCCTATTTTATCTATTTCATCAATATAGACAATACCTTTTTGTGCTCTTTCTACGTTATAATCAGATGATTGCAAAAGCTTTAAAATAATATTTTCAACATCTTCACCAACATATCCAGCTTCAGTTAGACTTGTAGCATCCGCTACAGTAAAAGGAACATCTAAAATTTTAGCTAAAGTTTGAGCAAGAAGAGTTTTCCCCGTTCCTGTTGGTCCAACAAGTAAAATATTTGATTTTGATATTTCAACATCATCATATTTTAAGTTTGAAAGTCTTTTATAATGATTATAAACTGCAACTGATAAAATTTTTTTTGCATTATTCTGGCCAATTACATATTCGTCTAAAAATTTGTTAATTTCAGAAGGCTTAGGTATATCTTTTTTTACTCTTGATTTGTTATTTTTTGTATCATCTTTAATTATATCCATGCATAATTCTACGCATTCATCGCAAACAAATACTGTTGGTCCAGCTATTAATTTTTTTACTTCCTTTTGACTTTTTCCACAAAAGGAACAAAACAAAGAATCTTTATCATTTTTTTTATTCATTATTTTCTATTTTCAACTATCTTATCTATTAATCCAAATTTTATTGCTTCATCAGGTGAAAAATATTTATCTCTTTCCATAATTTCTGCAATTTCACTTAGTTTTTTACCAGTATGTTTAGAATAAATTTCATTTAGTCGAGTTTTAATTTTCTTAATCTCATTAGTTTGAATTTCAATGTCTGTGACCTGTCCTTGATAACCACCACTAGGTTGATGAACCATAATACGTGAATTTGGAAGCGCAAATCTCATTCCCTTTTCACCAGAAGTTAATAAAAGAGAACCAGCTGAAGCAGCTTGCCCAATACAAATAGTCATTATTTTTGATGAAATATATTGCATTGTATCATAAATTGCTAATCCTGACCAAATAATACCTCCTGGTGAGTTAATATAAAAAGAAATTTCTTTTTTGGGATTTTCTGACTCTAAAAATAATAACTGGGCACAAACTAAACTTGCAATATTATCATCTATTGGCCCAGTTAAAAAAATAATTCTTTCTTTTAACAATCTTGAATATATGTCATATGCTCGTTCGCCTCTAGAAGATTGTTCTACTACCATTGGTATTAAGTTATTCGTTAAATTATCAATTGGATTTTGCATATTATTTTCCCTTATTAACATTAAAAGTTTTTTCTTCTAGTGCTTTATATTCATCTGTAGTAATTTTGTTGATTTTAACTTCTGCCTTTGATCTTATTAAATCTATAACTTTCCCTTCAAGAATGGGGCCTCTAATCGATTCTATACTAGCTGGATTTTTTTTAAAATACTCCATTATTTGTTTTTCTTGTCCAGGATATTTAGAAGCATATTGTATCATATTATCCGTCAATTCTTTTTCATTAACAAGTACATTGTTGTCATTTGCTATTTTTTGCAAAAGTATTGCTAGTTTGACTCTTCTTTTGCAAATTTTCTTGTATCTAACTTTTAATTCATCATTTGATAAATTTTTGTCATCCTCATCTAACTTGTTTTCTTTTTTTGCATGCTCTAATCTATTCCAGATATTATCGAACTCCTCAGTTAATAATCCATGAGGCAAATCAAATTTATATTCAGAATCTAATTTATCCATAAGTTCTTTTTTTTGAATATGTTTAACATTTTCTTCAAATTGTAATTTTAAATTATTATTTATATTTTTTTTTAATTCATCCTCATTTTTTAATCCATATGATTTTAAAAAATCTTCAGTTATCTTAAATTTTTGTAGCTCTTCAATTTTTAATATTTCAATTGAAAAAATAATTTCTTTTAATTTTTCTTTATTTAAAATATTTGACATATCAATAGATAGATCGAGTTTATCTCCAACTTTTATATCTTTTTCTAAAAGTTTTTTATTTATTTTGGGAAGTAACTGATGTTCAGAATCTAAAATAATAGGATATTCTTTTTGAGATTTATAAAAATCAGGAATATTTTTTTCTTTTGTTTCAAAATTTATTGTAATTCTATCTGTTTTTTTTATTTTTCTATTTTGAGTGATAGGAGCATAGTTTTTTTGTGATGAAATAAATGTTTGATAATTTTCTTCAATAATTTTTTTAGTTAAATTAATTTTATATTCATTTAAAATTAATTTATTAAAATCTTTTAATTCAATTTCAGGCTCTAGATCAATTTTAATTTCTAATTCTACATTTTGATTTTTTTTATATTTTTTTAAATCAACTTTAGGTTGTCTGAATGGTTTTAATTTTTTTTCATTAACTAATTTTTTAGTTTTTTCATTAACAATCAATTCAATAACTTCAGATAGTACATTTGATTCATATTTTTTTTTAACTATATTTATTGGAGCTTTTCCCTTTCTAAAACCTGGAAGACTTACATTTGGTATAATCTGTTGAATTTTATTGTTTACTTTTTCGTCAACTTCTTGATAAGGAATTTCTAATAAAAATTCTTTGTATAGAGTTTCTGACTTTAATTCTTTTACAACCATTAATTTTCTACCTCCAATGGTAGGCCGGAAAGGATTTGAACCTTCACACCTCGCGGCACTAGAACCTAAATCTAGCGTGTCTACCAATTCCACCACCGGCCCTTTAATTTGCTGCTTTTATGTTGATTAAATTAAATAAACAATAGCGAAATATAGGAATATATTATTTTTTTATAGTGTGGGGCGAATGATGGGATTCGAACCCACGACATCAGGCACCACAAGCCAGCGCTCTAACCAACTGAGCTACATTCGCCATTTTTAATAAATATTTAAGAATTGATAATCATTATTTGGGAAATTACAATGATATTAGCTTTATGATGATTTTTTGCGAAGGTTAAAGTTTGGTAATATTTTTTCATAAATTGGACTAATTATTATATAAAAATAAATTGTAGCAAATGGTAATAAATAAATACTATTTCTTGGAACATAACCATAAACTGGTAATAAAATTGTAGGCAAACACATAGATAAAATAACAATAATTAAACCTGGATATTGATAATTTCTATAAAACTTAGAATAGAATATACTAATCAAAGAAAATAAAAAAGATGAAAATAAAATTATTGCTGTTAATCTAGGCAAATTATCTGGCCATAAAGTTGCGAAGACAAGTTGAAAAAATGAATCAGTATTTATCAATAATACCCTTGGATGTCCTATAAATTCAAACTCACCTCCTAATAAATAATTTCTCAATTCAAATAAAATTGGAAAACCAATAATAACAATAGTGAAATAAAATATTACATATCTAAGCTTATTAATTAAAAATGCATATAAAAAATGCCAAAAATTATAAACTTTATAATTGCTACTAGATAAAAAAATTAACGATAAAGCTAATAAAACTTTTTCTTCTCTAAACCAAGCCGCAATTATGCCTAATAAAGATAATAGAAAAATTTTTTTGTTGCTTTCTAATTTTCTTTCTACAAAAAAGAATGCTGAAATTAATATAAAAAACATTCCAAAAAATTCACTTAACCCCCTACCAATTAACCATCTAAAGTTTTCTCCTAAAAAAAATATTAAAATTGTCATGCCTCCAATAATTGAAAAAAATTTAGAAACTTTGTATCTAATTAATAAATTTATAGTAATTAATGATGTTAAAAAAACTATCCACAAATCAGCAAATTTAAAAACAAATGATGATTTTCCAAAAATTACATGAAATATTGCAATTACATATCTTATAGCAGGTCTATGATAAAAAACTTTTTCTCCAGCTTCCAACCATTGACCATCCAAGACCATTGATCTTGCAAATGATTGATATGATAAAAAATCATCACCAGCAGTCCAAAAAGATGTATTGTGGATTTCATTTCCAAATTTTAAAAAACCTGAATAAAGTAAGGTTGGCCCTATAACTAATAAAATAAATTTATACGGGTTTTCATACAAAGAATTTAATAATTTTATATTTTTAAAAGAGTTATCAAAGAGCAAGATAAAACAAAAAAATATTATAACTAATGTAATTGGCCAGAATCCAACAGTATCTTCATATCCATAAATCGATAAAAATTGATCTATATTGATTGATAGAAAAAGACATAATAGGAAAAAAAATATTGAAACAAATATATCAGAATTAACAAAAAAACGATTTCTAGTATTTATAAATATATTAATTATTAGATAGCCAACAAATACAAAAAATATAATTTCATAAATTTGTGCAATAAATTTATAAATCCCTATTGAATTTTTGTTATAATTCATTAGCTTTAATAAAGTTAAATTTTGATCTAATGCTGAATAATAATCTTTTTCGTTGTAACTAACTTCTGGAATAAAACTCCATTCACTGTCAATAAATTTTAAATCTAATTTTATTTCATAAATACCTTTTGTAAAAATATTGTCATTTTTTAGATAATTTTCATCAAAAGAAAAATCAGAATAAACATTATTTGAATTTAATTTATTTATTAAAATTTTATAATCTTTGGAAATTCCTTTTGAATAAATTCTAAATTTAAGATCATTTTTAACATATAAATAAAAATGAATTTTTGAATTTAATTTTAAATTTTTATAATTTGCGTTTGTTGTTGCGTCTTCGCTATTTATGTTGTTAAATTCAATTTCAAAATTAATCCAATCTAGTGGAAAATTTTTTTTTTGATTCCAATTAAACTCTTGTATATTAGAAAAATCTTTTTGCCAAAAATTATTATAGGATCTTATTAATTTTATTTTATTATCTTCTCCTTTATAATAAAAATCATGACCAATACCAATTTGAGGTGCAAAAAATAAGATTAATTTAAAAAAAAATAAACCAATAATAAAAATTCTACAAAAGTAGTTTGATAAAATCTTATTATTAATTAAAAAAAAGAATGGAAATAAAACAAAAAAAATAATTGTTTCATACTGATTTATCCAGGGTAATCCGTTAAAAATATTAGATCCACCATTTTTAAAACAAAATATTGAAATTAATAAAAATAAAAAAATATAATTTATTTTATTTGCAAAAATATTTTTAAGCATTAATTTTTTAAATGTTTAACTTTCATCAATTACATCTTCTTCAAGATATATACCTTCACTATTTATTTTCCAAATATCAATGTTGGTATTGGCATCAATTAAATTTCTAGCACTATAAATTCCAGTAGCTATTGCATGATCTTGATTATTGTATTTAAACATTCCTGATCGGCCAATTGGTATTATATTTTTATATTTATTTAAATAATTTTTTAATACGTTAACATATTTTTCATAACCATCATTAATTACTGGATAAGCATTTTGAGATCTTACAACGAAACCAGAATTAACTTTATTGTTCTCTCCTATTAAGCCTGATAGTCGAAGTTCTTTTTCTCCAAGCTCAACTAACTCCTTGTCTGACATTTTCCATAAAGCCTGGTTATCAAAACAGAAATATTCAACTGTTAAAGGATTAATATCATCTGAATTAGACATATTTTTAGAAAAATTTTTATAATTAGAAACTCTAGCCATATGCAAATTTGGATCATGTACATAAAGCCAATTATCTTTGAACATTGAGCCCTGAATTTCTAAATTTACACAAATATGATTTCTATATTTTAATTTTTGAGAAGCTTGAATAATTTCTTCTGGTACTTTAGGATTAATTATTTCTATAATTTTTGTAAATGGACAAGAAAAAATATAATAATCTGCAGAAAAACTATAAATTTCATTATCTTTTTTAAATGATACAGATTTTACTTTTTCATTTTCAATGTTAATACTTATTAATTCATAGTTTAAATTTATAATTCCATTATTATTTATAATTTTTTTAGATAGTAACTCATAAAAAAATCCAGCTCCATACTTCGGATAGTAAAATCTATCAACTAATGACTTAATCTTTTTTTTTGAAAATCTTTTTTTTATTGGATTAATAAGTACACTTGTAAAGCTAAGATTTTTAATTCTTTGGGCAGCCCATTGAGAACTTATTTTATTACAACTTATGCCCCAGATTTTTTCAGTATATGATTTAAAAAAAGTTTTGTATAATTGTTTTCCAAAATTTGAAATTACCCAATCTTCAAAATTTTTTGGTTTAGATTTAAAAAAAATTTTTTTAATTAATGAATTAATATAACTAAAAAAAATTAGAATGGCATTAAAGAGACCTAATTTAACTAAAGTATTGAATGGTGATAAAGGATATAAAAAAAGTTTATTATTATAGAGAATTCTTGTTAATCTATTAACTTCTATTTTTTTATCTCCTAATATTTCAAGATATAATTTTTCTACTTCTTTATTTAATGTAAAAAAACGATGAGGTCCTATGTCATATGAACAATTTCCATGTTTGATTGTTCTAGATAAACCTCCTATATCAGTAGATTTTTCAAATAAAACAACATCTGAATCTACTTTAAGTAATTCATATGCTGAGGATAAACCTGAGGGTCCTGCACCAACAATTATAAATTTATTATTTTTTTTCAAAGCAATAATTATTTTTTTAGAGTATATATGATTTTTACAATCAAATATATATATATATTTTTGATTTTTTTTTTAATTAAAATTATAGTTTTATATATTTTATTTGTTTTTTTAATTTATATGAAAAGTAAAATGTTTGATAATATATTGGCAATTGGAGCACATCCCGATGATTTGGAAATGGCTTGTTTTGGTTCCTTACTAAAATTTGTTGATGAAGGTAGTAATGTAGATATACTTTTATCAACATATGGAGGTTACAAAAATAATAATCAGTTGATAAGTAAAAGAAGAAATTGGAAGCTAATACAAAATGAAATAAAAATTAGTGAAAAGATAATTGGAAAAAAATTTAAATTTTTAGATAATAAAATTCTAAATCTTAAAATTAATAGCAAAAATATTGATTACATAGATAGTCTAATTAAGAAAAAAAAATATGATCTTGTAATTACACATGGACCAGGAGACAGTCATCAGGACCACCAAGCAACTTATAAGATTGTTAAAGCAGCATGTAGAAAAAATGTTAACTCTCTCTGGTTAATGGAAATTGCTCAATACGCTGTAAATAATACAGAGTTTAAACCTAATGTATTTGTAGATATAACAAAAACTTATAAAAAGAAAATTAGTGCTATAAAAGCTTACAAATCATATATTGATAAAAAAAAATTAAATGGAATTGAGGGATTGGCTACTTATAGATCTATGTCAGTAGAAAAATCTAAATATGCTGAAGCTTTTCAGCAAGAATTTATGAAATATTAATTATGAAAATTTTAATTACAGGTGGATTGGGAACGATTGGCAGTTGTTTAGTAGCATCACTAATTAATCAAAAACACACTATTACAATTTACGATAACCATGAAATAGGCACTATAGATAACTTAAAATATTATTTAAAAAATGAACAAATAAGAAAGATTAAATTCATCAGAAAAGATATTTTAGATAAGGCAGAAATTTATAAAGCTCTTCATTCTAATGAATTATGTTACCATATGGCTGCTACACTAGGGACTCTAAATGTAGTTCAACAACCATCTAGAATGCTAGAAGTGAATATAAACGGATCTCAAAATGTAATTAATTCTTGTATTGATCTTAATATACCTGTTGTTATTTGCTCAACATCAATGGTTTACGGAAACAATCCTAAATCTATAGTCGATGAAAATGATAAATTATTTGTTGAAGGAAATGTTGATGTAGGATTATGGTGGTATGCTATTTCAAAACTTTCAGAAGAATCATTTGCAAAAAGTAAAATTCAAGAAAATCCAGACTCAAAAATTCTAATAGTAAGACCTTTTAATGTAGTAGCTCCAATACAAAGTCATGTAGTTGGATTTGTATTTCCTAGATTTGTTAAAGCTGCAATAAATAATGACCCTATTTTTGTTTATGGAAATGGAAAACAAATGAGAACATTTACATGGGCTCAAGATTTTGTAGACTCATTAATTGAACTTAGTAAATTGAATGCATGGGGTGAAACAATTAATATTGGAGGCACAGATGAAATTAGCATGGAAAACCTTGCTAAAAAAATTGTTAAATTTTCAGGAAGTAAATCAAAAATTAATTATGTAGATCCTCAAAAAATTTTTAATGGTCATTTTACTGAAATTGATAGAAGAATACCCAATATAGACAAGCTAAAAAAATATACTAAAGATATATATCCTAAAACAACTATAGATGAAATTATATTGAAATTTATTGATTACTATAAAGTAAAAAAAATTATAGATATTGCAGAATCTCCTCATTATTAAAAAACAGATTGTGATATTCTTAATTACAAAATGAAAATTGATTCTAAAATTAACAACTTAGAAACAGAGTCTGCTTTTGCTATTTTAAAAAAAGCAAATTATCTAAATTCTAAAGGGAAAAATATAATTAACCTTGGTATTGGCCAACCAGATTTTTTAACTCCAAAAAATATTCAAGAAGCTGCAATTAAAGCAATCAGAGATGGTCACCATGGTTATACACCGTCTAACGGTATATTAGAATTAAGAGAGGCTGTATCTGAAATGATAATGAGAAAATATGAAGCAGATATCAATCCCGACAATATTTTAATCACTCCAGGTGGCAAACCTGTAATTTTTTTTTCAGCTTTAATATTAGGAGGGGAAAAAAATGAAATAATTTATCCAGATCCTGGTTTTCCAATTTATAGATCAATGATTAATTATAGTGGGGCAAAAGCTATACCATTGAAACTAACAGAACAAAATAATTTTGAAATCAATATAGAAAATCTTGAAAGTTTAATTACTAAAAAAACAAGTTTAATTATTCTAAATAATCCCAATAATCCTACAGGATCTTTTATGAATTTAAAAAAAATTGAAATGTTAGTTAAATTATTAGAAAAATATCCAGAAATATTTATTTTGAGTGATGAAATATATAGTCAAATTATTTTTAATAACCAAAAGATGCCGTCATTACTTAAATTTGAATCCATAAGAAACAGATTAATTGTTCTTGATGGATGGAGCAAAACATTTTGCATGACGGGTTGGCGAATAGGATGGAGTGTGTGGCCAAAAAATTTAATAGAATATGCAAACAAGTTATGTGTTAACGATCATTCTTGCACTAATTCTATTTCTCAATATGCTGCTTTAGAAGCTATAAATGGTCCCAAAGATGAGATAATTAAAATTGTAAATGAATTTGAGAAAAGGAAAATTTTTATATACGAAAATTTAAATAAAATAAATAATGTTTCTTGCTTTGAACCGGGTGGAGCTTTTTATGCTTTTCCAAATGTTGCAAAAACAGGATTAAATGGTCAACAATATTCAGATTTAGCTCTATATGAAAAAGGTGTAGCTGTTGTTCCTGGAAAAAGTTTTGGGGGATCGGTTAACAATTTTATAAGAGTTAGCTATGCAAATTCAATAGAAAATTTAGAAAAAGCTGTATATAGACTTTCATCAATATGAAAAAAATAGAGGCTATTATTAAGCCATTTAAGTTATCTAAGATAAAAGATGATCTACATGAAATAGGAATATCAGGTATGACAGTAACTGACGTTAAAGGTTTTGGTAGACAGCGAGGATCTACAGGAGGATTAGATAGAGTAGAAATTAATGATGATGAGTTTTTAGTAAAAATGAAACTTGAAGTCATAATAGATGATGAAAAAACAGAAGAAGTTTTAGAATGTATTAAAAATGCTGCATATTCTGGGAAAATAGGTGATGGAAAAATATTTGTTTCAAACGTAGAAAAGATAATAAGAATAAGGACTGGAGAAAAAGACAGTGATGCTGTCTAATTAGTCTTTACTTTTAAAAAAAATTGATTAGATAGACCTTAATCGTTCAATCTAGAATTTTCTAGATCGGAAGTAGATCTATGGATCGAAGGAACGCATGCAAAAGTTATAAATCGTTCAACCCAAATGGGTCGGAAGTAAGCAACAGCTGAAGGAACGCGCATAAAAGCAGATTTCATAACTAGAGCATGACAAAAGTCATACTAGCCCTAATAAGTAGGGTTGGTTTTTTGTAAAATGTAAGAGGTTAACATGAAATTTGAATGCAAAACTCCTAAGGAACTTATAAAAAAATTAAAAAATCAAGATATTAAAATGATAGATCTTCGGTTTACTGATTTACCTGGATCAACACACCATATATCAATTCCAATAAAGTATTTAACTGAAGATTTATTTGTTGATGGCGTTGGTTTTGATGGATCTTCAGTAAGAGGATTTCAATCAATAGAAAATAGTGATATGACTATGGTACCTGATGTTACAACTGGATATTTAGATCCTTTTTATTCTGAAAAAACAATTGCATTTTATTGCAATGTTGTAGACCCTATAACTTATAAAAGTTATTCACGAGATCCAAGATTCATCGCTAAAAAAGCTGAAAAATATCTAAAATCATCTGGTTTAGGTGATATGGCATACTTCGGACCTGAAGCTGAGTTTTTTGTTTTTAATGATGTAAAATATGACTCTGGATCTAATTTTTCATTTCATGAAGTTGATTCAACTGAGGGCGCATGGAACACAGGTAGAGAAGAAAATCCAAATTTAGGTCATAAACCAAGACACAAAGGTGGTTACTTTCCTCTGCCTCCCTCTGACAGCTTACAAGACGTAAGAACAGAAATGGTCTTAACAATGGAAGATATAGGGATTAATGTTGAAGCCTCGCATCATGAGGTGGCAACTGGAGGACAATGTGAAATTGATTTAGAATTTTCTCCTCTATTGTCTATGGCTGATGATCTTTTAAAATATAAGTACGTTGTAAAAAATGTTGCAAAATTACATGGAATGACTGCTACATTTATGCCAAAGCCATTATTTGAAGATAATGGATCTGGAATGCATGTACATTCAAGTATTTGGAAAAAAAATAAAACATTAATGTATAAAAAAGGTAATTATGCAGATTTAAGTGATTTTGCATTACATTACATAGGAGGTATATTAAAACATACTCCTTCTTTATTAGCTTTTTGTGCACCTACAACTAATTCTTATAAACGTTTGGTACCTGGATTTGAAGCTCCTGTAAACATAGCTTATTCCCAGGCTAATAGAACCGCCTCTGTAAGAATTCCTAACAATTATACAGCAAGTCCAAAAGCTAAAAGAGTTGAGTTTAGATGTCCAGATCCTTCTTCAAACCCTTATCTTGCATTTTCTGCAATTTTAATGGCAGGTTTAGATGGAGTAAAAAATAAAATTAATCCAGGGAAACCAACTGACATAAATATTTATGAAGCTCCCGCTAATGTACTTAACAAAATACAATCAACCCCAGGATCACTGGCTGAGTCATTAAATGCACTAGAAAAAGATCATAAATATTTGTTACAAGGTGATGTTTTTACTAAAGATAATATAGAAACTTATATATCTTATAAGAGAGAAAATGAAGTTAACTCTATGAATTTAAGACCTCATCCACATGAGTTTAATCTCTATTATGATGTATAGTTAATTTTATTTTTTGATTAAAAAAAACCGCTAAATAATTTTAGCGGTTTTTTTTATGTAAAAGACTTGATAGTTTTGCTAAATATCATCTAGTGGTAAAAAAAAATCAATATGATGCAAAAGATATAGAGATTCTTGAGGGCTTACAGCCTGTAAGAAAAAGACCTGGAATGTACATTGGTAGCACAAATGAGGATGGCCTGCATCACCTTGTTAATGAAATTCTAGATAACAGCATAGATGAAGTTGTTGCTGGTTATGCAACTGATATTTCTTTTGAATATAATAAAGAGGGATACATAAGTATAAAAGATAATGGCAGAGGTATTCCTGTAGATTTTCACCCAAAATTTAAAAAAAAACGTGCACTAGAAATTGTGCTTACTACTCTTCATGCAGGTGGAAAATTTAACAATAAAGTATATAATACATCAGGCGGCCTTCACGGAGTTGGTATTTCAGTTGTAAATGCGCTTAGTTCATCACTTGCTGTAAAAGTTTTTAAAAATGGCAAAGTATATTCTCAAAAATTTTCACAAGGAAAAATAAAATCAAAAGTGAAAATTGAAAAATGTTCAAAAAAATTTAAAGGTACTGAAATTTGTTTTATTCCTGACAAAGAAATTTTTGATACAATAAATTTTATACCAAAAAAACTATATGAATTTATTAAAATGAAATCTGTATTAGTAGGAGGAACTTCAATATCCTACAAAATTGATAAAGAATTAATATCAGACTCGACGCCTTGTAAAGCAATATTTTATTATAAAAATGGTATTGAAGATTATGTAAAAGAAGAAACAATAAAAAAGAATAAATTGTTTGATAAAATTTTTTCTATTAAAAAAAATTTAAACCAAAATGAAAAATTTGAAATATTTGTTTCTTTTAATCAAAATGAAAAATCTTATCTAATGTCATTTTGTAATACAATTGAGACTCCAGATGGAGGCTCTCATGAAGTGGGTATAAAAAACGGATTAATCAAAGCGATAAAAATATTTGGTAAAAAAAACCAATTTAGTAAAATTGCAAATATAATTATCAATGATCTCATTGATTTCGCTGATATATTTATATCAATTTTTATTAATGAACCCAGCTTTGAGGGACAAACAAAAAAAAGAATAGTAATGCCTTCTCTCCAAAAAAAATTAGAAAATTTAATTCAAGATGAATTTTTATTATGGCTTAATTCTAATAAAAAAGTAGCTAAATTACTTTTAGAATCATTAATTGAAAGATCATTATTAAGAACCGATCTATCAAAAATCAAAGAATTAGAGAGAAAAAATATCAAAGAAAGAAACCGCTTACCTGGCAAATTAGTAGACTGTTCAAGCAAATCCATTGAAGGAACTGAATTATTTATTGTAGAAGGAGATAGTGCAGGTGGTTCAGCTAAACAGGCCCGAAATAGAGAATTACAAGCTATACTTCCTTTAAGAGGAAAAATTCTAAATGTTTTTAATGTAAGTTTTTCAAAAATTGCAGATAACAATGAAATTCAAAATCTTATTCAATCACTAGGCTGTGGAATAGGTAAAAATTTTCAACTTTCTAAGTTACGATATGAAAAAATTATACTTATGACAGATGCAGATGTTGATGGTTCGCATATTACTACCTTATTGATTACTTTTTTTTATAAATATATGAAGTCTATAATTGAAAATAATAGATTATACCTTGCTATGCCTCCTTTATTTAAAATCTATAACAAGAACATGTCTTTCTATGCCTATGATGAAAAAGAAAAAAACAAAATAATAAAAAATGAATTTAAATCTCAAATTCCATTTGTTAGCCGCTTTAAAGGTTTGGGGGAAATGCCCGCTGATCAGCTTAAGAATACAACAATGAATATTGAAAAAAGGAAATTAATTAATGTTAAAATTGATAATGGGAAAAAGGATGTAAAAATTACTCAAAGCTTGTTTGAAACTTTAATGGGTAAGAAAGCAGAGTACAGATTTAAATTTATTCAAGATAATGCTACTTTTGTAAAACAAATAGATTTTTGAAAATGAAAAAATATATTTTATCAATTGATCAAGGAACAACTAGTTCAAGGGTGGTTCTTTATGACATGAAATTTAATATTTGTAGTATTATTCAAAAAGAGTTTAAGCAATATTTTCCTAAAGATGGATGGGTAGAACATGATGCTATGCAAATATGGAGAGATGTTAAATTTTTAGTAAAAAAAATAATTAAAAAAAATAAATTAAAAGATTCACAAATTTTATCAATTGGAATAGCAAATCAAAGAGAAACAACTGTTATATGGAATAAAAAAACAGGAAAACCAATCAATAAAGCTATAGTTTGGCAAGATAGAAGAACTGCAAATTATTGTAAAAAACTAAATAAAGATAAATTAATAAAAAGTATTACAGGATTAGTACTGGATCCATATTTTTCAGCAACTAAAATTAAATGGATTTTAGAAAACAATATTAGTACAAAAAAAAAATTAAAAGAAAATAAGTTGTTGTTTGGCACAATTGAAACATGGTTATTATGGAATTTAACTGAAGGTAGATCACACTTAACCGATATAACAAATGCATCAAGAACAATGCTTTATGACTCGCAAAAAGAAAAATGGTCTGAAACTCTATTAAAATTATTCAAAATACCAAAAAAAATTTTACCTAAAGTAGTTGAAAATTCTTTTAGTTTTGGAATTACGAATTTATTTGGTTCGCCAATTCCTATAGGTGGTATGGCAGGCGATCAACAGTCCGCTTCCATTGGTCAAGCTTGTTTTAATCCTGGCCAATCTAAAAGTACCTATGGAACTGGATGTTTTCTTTTAATGAATATTGGAAATAAATTCAAAATATCATCAAATAATCTATTAACCACAGTTGCATATAAAATAAATGGAAAAAAAGCATATTGCTATGAAGGAAGTATCTTTGTAGCAGGATCTTCAATTCAATGGTTGAGAGATAAATTATCTTTTTTTAAAAATTCCAAATCCACTGATTTATTGTATTCGATGTCAAATAAAGAAGAGAATATAATCGTTGTACCTGCCCTTACAGGACTTGGGGCACCTTACTGGGAACCAAATGTACGTGGATCTATATTTGGTTTGACTCGGAATACTTCAAAAGAAGACATCGTAAAAGCAACAATTGACAGCATTGCATATTTAACCTTAGACTTACTTGAAGCTATGAATAAAGATTCAAAAATTAACATTAAAGAAATTAGAGTAGATGGAGGTATGATAAATAATAACAACTTTTTACAAAGCTTGGCTAATATTACTCAGGTTAAAATAATTAAACCACATAATATAGAAACAACTTCTCTTGGTGTTGCTTATTTAGCAGCAATAAATTTAGGAGTAATAAAAAATACTAAAAAAATTGAAAAATTATGGAAAAAAAATAAAATAAATCAACCAAAAATAAGCAAGAAAAAAATTTTACCTTTAATTAATAATTGGAAAAAAGCTGTACATAGTTTAATTAAATTTTACTCTTAAGTTCTTCAATCCAATTAGCAAGCTCTAATGTATGAGATCTATCATTTAATAAATCATCATAGTTATAAATTCTTTCTTCATTTTCAATTACATTATTGTTTAAAAAAATATCTCTTTGTCTTTTAAATTTATCTTTTGATTCAAATGCTTTTTCTTTTAAAAGAATTTCTTCTCTTTGATTCATTAAACCTCCAATCCATACAGGATTAAATTCTGGATGATATTGAACAGCCCAAACTTTTGATTTATTAAAGTCAAAATAAACTGACTGAACTTCACTCATTTTATTTGAAGAAAGAACAACGGCATTTTGTGGTAAAGTTTCCACTTCATCGTAATGCCAACAGAAAGCATCAAATTTTTTATTTTTACCTTTATAAAGTTTATGATCTAAACCATTTTCATTAATTTCAATATCTTTAGCAACAACTGCCTCAAGTCCATTTGGATTTTTTCTAATTTGTCCTCCTGCAGCAGTCACCAAAACCTGCAATCCCCAACAGCTCCCAAAAATTTTATTTTTTCTTGTGGATATGTTTTTTGCTAAGTCTATTTGCTTAGTAATGGGTGGGGTCATATCATAAATATTTAAAACACTACCTGTCCAAACAATTCCATCAAAATCATCTAAACTTAATCCTAGCGGCATATACATGTCTTTAACTGCAGGATGTATAACAAATATATTACATTTATTATTACTTAAATTATTGATAACTTTAGAATATACTTCATATTGAGTATCCATGCCCATATCTGTATATTTATCAGAAGCTTCTTTTTCATTACCATCAACAATTAAGATATTCATAAATAAATCCTTTATTTTTATAGTATCATGAAATAAAAAAAACTATGAAAATTAAACTTGGAATTGCTCCGATAGCTTGGAGTAATGATGATATGCCTGAACTTGGTGGTGATACTCCTATTGAAACATGTCTTGATGAAGCGTCTAAAGCTGGATTTGAAGGTATTGAACTAGGAGGAAAATTCCCTAGAAATCCAGGAATTATTAATTTTTTATTAGAAAAGTTTTCATTAAAAATGCCTGGGGGCTGGTATGGTGCATTCCTAAGAACTCGTTCTGCTAAAGAGGAATGGTTAGCTATGCAAGATCATATAAATCTACTTAAATTAACAAAAGCTAATGTTTTTGTTTTTGCAGATATTTCTTCATCAATTCAAGGTAAGCCTGAAATTCCACTTTCCCTTAGACCAAAATTGGACGATGATGAATGGAAAAACTATTGTGAAAAAATAAATGAGATATCAAACCGCTTACAAGACATAGGTATCCCGATGTCTTATCATGAACACATGGGAACAATAATACAAACTGAAAATGACGTGGATAAATTTATTGAAAATACTAATGAAAATACATATCTTCTTTATGATACCGGTCATTTGTTTTTTGCGGAAGCTGATCATTTCAGAGTTCTAAAAAACTACATAAATAGAATTAACCATATTCATTGTAAAGATGTAAGAAAAGATGTTTTGAAAAATTCTCTTAAAAATAATTTAAGCTTTAGACAGTCATTTTTAAATGGTGTTTTTACTGTACCAGGTGATGGATGTATTGATTACAAACCACTTTTTAATATTTTATATGAAAATAAATATGATCAATGGTTAATAATTGAAGCAGAACAAGATCCTAAAAAAGCAAATCCATTTGAATATGCAAAAATTGGATTTAAATATTTAAAAGAAAAAATTATTTCTGCTGGTTATGAAATATAAAAAAATTATTTTTTTAGTCAGAAATTCTAAGATGTGGATTATATTTCCATTCTAAATATTTAACAAATTGTACCATAATAAAATTTAAAAAAAGATATAAAATTCCTGCTGCAATAAAAGCTTCAACAGGAGCAAAGGTTGTTGCCATAATTTTACGAGCTATACCAGTCATTTCCATATACGTTGTTAAACTAACAAGCGATGTTGCTTTGACCATTAATATTAACTCATTGCCATACGAGGGCAAGACTTTTCTAATTGCTATAGGTAAAATAATTTTTCTCATTAATTTATATTTACTAAAACCAAGTGCTAAACCTGATTCTACCTGACCTTTTTCAATTGATTGAATTCCTCCTCTAAAAATTTCACTGCCATATGCCACAGTATTAATTGTTAAAGCCAAAACTCCACACCAAAAAGGATCTTTAAGCACAATCCATAAAAAACTCTCTCGAATTATCTCAACTGAACCTAAACCAAAATATATTAAATAAATTTGAACAAGTAAGGGAGTGCCCCTTATTATAAATATATATGTCGAAATAGTTTTTGAAATTAATTTTATACCTGATACCCTTCCTAAAGCAAAAATTAAAGATAAAATAAATCCAATTGGTAAAGAAAATATAAGCAAATAAACAGTGTTAGGAAGAGCTTTATAAACTTTAACTAAATTAATTAAAATTAAAGAGTCTATAATGGTAGAAATATAAATTAATATTTGTCCAAATAAAAAATATAAGCAAATTAAAAATAATACAGAAAATCCAATTACAAAAAAAGATAAATGAAGCCTCATAAATTGTATTACAGAATTACTCATGAAAATTTTTCAAATCCTTGGTTGTAAGTTTTTTCTAAGTACTTAAAAAACTTACCAGAGAAACTAGTTAAAAATAAATAAAGTAATGCAGCAGTAATTAAAAAAGTTAGAGGGGAATGCTCAACATTAGAAGAAATTCTAGATTGTCTCATTATCTCAACTAATCCTGTAACTGAAATAAGAGAGGTATCTTTTAATGTAATTTGCCAAACATTGCCAATTCCAGGTAATGCATGTCTTATAATTTGAGGAGTTAAAACTTTAAAAAAAATACTAAATCTATTTAAACCAAGTGCTTTAGCGGCTTCTATTTGTCCTTTATTTATAGATAAATAAGCTGCTCGTAATACTTCACTAGAATAAGTTGCAGAAATAAAAGCAATAGCTATCGTTCCAATGGTTAACGCATTTAGTTCTATGTAACCATTATATCCAAAAATTTTTGCAACACTCATAACTACAGCATTACCGCCAAAAAAAATTAAATATATGACTAACAACTCTGGCACACCTCTTACTACAGTAGTATAAAAATTTGCTATTAGTCTTGTTATTTTAGATTGTATAATTTTGGCAAATACAGTTATAATTGCAAGACACATTCCTAAGCCCATTGATAGAATGCTCACAGTTATTGTCATTACTGTTGCCCATAAAAATTCATCTCCCCAACCCAAATCACCAAATACTAACTTTTCAAATTTAAACATTCTTATTTAATAATTTTTCTATAAATTTAGTTACATATGAAACAGGTATATCATTAATATTATAAGAATTAAAATCTTTGGAACTGATCGTAAATAAGTTTTTTTTATTTGGGGTAAATTTATTAGAATCTTTTGGCCCAAATAACTTAATCAAAGGACATTCATTAGTTGATAGCATATGACTAACTCCACTATCATTAGCTATTGCAAGTTTTAAGTATTTTGTAGAAGCCATAATAATTTCTATTTTAGAGAATGCTTTTAAATTTTTATTGTCTTCAATAAAAATTGAAGATTGAAATTTATTTCCTAGTAAAGCTTTTAAATATTTCTCATTTGGGCCAATAAAAAAAACTATCTCATAGCCTTTTTTTATTAAACGATCAGCTATATGAATAAAATTTTCAATTGGCCAGATTTTATTTTTTTCACCTGCGCCAGGGGCTATACCTATATATTGACTTTTATTATTTAATATTTGGGAGACTTTATAAATTAATTTTTCATTAATAGGTATTTTAAAATTATTATCAACTTTTTGTATTACAATTAAATCTAATAAGTCATATAAATTTTCTAAATAATATTTTTTTTTATTAATTAAATCTCTATCTAATTTTTTTGATGAAAAAAAACATTTGGCAGTTCCTGAGATAAAATAGTTGTGCTTAATTCTTTTTAAAGCAATAGTTCTAGATATAGATTTTTGAGTATCAAAAATATAATCAAAAAACATGTCTTCCAGATTATATTTAGTTGAAATTTTTTTCCAAAACAAAAAATTTATGTTAGCTTTTTCATATATTTCATCAACATACTTTGAGGAAATATTTTTTAATACATTATTATATACTGTATTACCTTTATCGGTCATCCAGAATATTTTAAAATTAGGTAGTCTTTTCTTTAATTCATTAAGTAATGGTAGTTTAATAATACCATCACCGATCTTTTCACCATTTGAAAAAATCAAAATTGACTTCATTATGATATATTACACTATTTAATAATATAAGTAACTTAAGAACAATGGTGCCCAGGGGCGGAATCGAACCACCGACACGAGGATTTTCAG
>CETH01183900.1_pt1 | contig 22938 bp, 18 predicted proteins | sample 361461 | NCBI WGS metagenome assembly CETH01 (sample SAMEA2622695, study PRJEB7988) | marine metagenome | isolation source: saline water (ENVO:00002010), including
AGACATAGCTGATTCGACTGCAGCTGCAGTCGAAGTTGATGCTATAAGGTCAATCTGGTTTCCAAGACTAGCTATAGACTCTCTGCATTGTGCTAATGCTTGAGGATGAGAATATATTGCATCAATTTGACTTAAATCAATCCCGCTCTTACCTACCAAAAGATGATCAATCTTAATCACAAGTTCGCTAAAAATTTTCAAATCATGTTTAGGATTAATCAAAATATCAATTACTTCGTTAACAGATCCTTCTAAAGAATTCTCTATTGCGCAAACAGCAAATTCTGAGATCCCTTTTTCAACATTCATCATAGCCTCAGACATAGTATGAGATGAAATTAATTGTGCATTCGGATCATACTCAAGAGCAGCAAATTCAGAATTAGTACCCTGAGGTCCAAGAAAACTAATTTTAGTATCACTCATGAAGCACCTCTATCCACATATCAAATTCCTTTGAGCCAACAAATTCAATAAAACCAACAGTACCTAACTGTGGATTAAAATTATACGGCAACAATGCAGAACCAGAATTAATTATATATGAAGAATTTGATATTGACTGCACAACAGGAACATGAGTATCACCGGCAACAACAATATGTACATCTTGACCAAACTTTTCTTTCATTTGATTGTCCACGCTAATACCTAATCTTGGATCAAAAATGAATGAATGAGTTAAACCAATTGAAAAAGAATTAATATGTATTAACTGATTTAAATTAACACTTGGATGGCTAGGCATAATTGGCCTACCACTACTACCATCATCACCGTTTCCACGACAAGCCAAAACAGGAGCAATTGTTTCTAATTCTTTCAGAACAGACAAATCATGCATGTCGCCTGCATGTAAAATAATGTCTACTTCTTTAAAAGCATTAAAAACTTCAGGCCATAAACTTTTACCAGCTTCAGGTATGTGTGTATCAGATATTAATCCAATTAAATTAATATTATTAAGACTGTGAACTCCGATTTTACTCTTCAGATTATCCAAATTATTCTTTCCTATAAGTATTAATTTTAACACAATATATTTGTATATTAATCTTATAATTTAGTTAGCAATGATATATTTATATTATGTATTTTATATCCTTGATAAAAACATATGCAAATTAAGGAAATTTCATGGCGGGTAAAACAAAAAAAAATTCAAAGAATGTAAAAGTTGACCAGCACAAATTAAATATTGGGCTCGCGCAAATGTTAAAAGGCGGGGTAATAATGGATGTTGTGACACCTGATCAAGCTAAATTAGCAGAAGATGCTGGCGCATGCTCCGTAATGGCCTTAGAAAGGGTCCCGTCAGATATACGTGCTGCAGGTGGAGTAGCGAGGATGAGCCACGTAAAACTAATTGAATCAATTTGTAAAGCAGTTAGTATACCTGTAATGGCTAAGGTTAGAATAGGACATTTTGTAGAAGCGCAAATCTTAGAATCTATTGGGGTAGATTATATTGATGAATCAGAAGTTTTAACTCCAGCAGATGAACAATTTCATATACAAAAAAATAATTTTAAGACGCCTTTTGTTTGTGGCGCACGTAATTTAGGGGAGGCAGTAAGAAGAATTCATGAAGGGGCTGCAATGATTAGAACAAAAGGAGAGGCAGGAACAGGAGACATTGTTGAAGCCGTACGACATATGCGAACAATTAATGAAGAAATAATTTCTTTAAACAAAATGAGTGCTGTGAAATTAAACAAGAAGGCAAAAGAAATGAGGGTTCCTATAGCTATATTAAAAGACATACGAAAAAATAAAAAACTTCCTGTAGTCAATTTTGCCGCAGGTGGAATTGCTACGCCAGCTGATGCAGCCCTTATGATGCAATTAGGTTCAGAAGGTGTTTTTGTAGGCTCAGGGATCTTTAAATCCTCAGAACAATACAGAGAGCAGTTAACCTTAGCAAAAAGCATTGTTAAGGCTGTAACCAATTATGATAAACCAGATATACTGCGTAACGTCTCTTCAAAAATAACAAGCACAATGAAAGGACAATCAGCAGATAGTTTAGTAAATAATGAAAAACTTTCTATGAGAGGCAATTAAGCGAGGAACTTTGAAAAAAAATACAAACTATCCAACAATTGGGGTCTTGGGCTTACAAGGAGATTTTCAAGAGCACATTGAAATATTAACAAAACTACAAATTCCATATATTAAAGTAACAAGTAGTGAAGATTTAGATAAAATTAATGGTTTGATCATTCCTGGTGGAGAAAGCACAACAATAATTAAACTTTTAAAAACAAATAATATATTTAAAAAGCTGAAAAAGAAAATACAATTAGGTTTACCAACATGGGGGACATGTGCAGGTGCAATTGTACTAGCAAAAAAAGTAACTGGCTTAAAATTAGAGACATTAAAAATTTTAGAGATTGATGTTGCCAGAAATGCTTACGGAAGACAAAAGGAATCATTTTCTGCAGATGTCAGCATACCCAAATTAAACAAAAACAGATTCCCTGGAATTTTTATTAGAGCTCCAAAAATTAATAAAATTTCAAGTAAAATAAAACCAATAGCAAAATTAAAAAATGGTGAAATTGTAGGTATAGAAGAAAAAAATATTATAGTAACTACATTTCATCCAGAATTAACACAGGATGATAGTTTGCATAAATATTTTTTAAAAAAAATCTCACATTAGGAAAAAAATGACATCTGACAAAAACATGGAAAATGAGATTGACAAGTTTATAAAGATTTTTCCATTACCAATACAAAAACAAATAAATAAACTAGAAAAGAATGAGCTAATTGAAGTTATTATAGATTTAGGTCGGCCTTTCAAAATCAGACTAAAAGAAGATGAATTCGAAATTTCTAAAAGAAAAGTAAACGCAAAAGATTTACTTCAGATCACAAAAAAATTATCTGGTTTTGGAGATGATAACCGAGCAGGACTAGAAAATACACTACACAGAATATCAGCCATAAGAAACAGGGAACAAAAAATAATTGGAATAACTGCAAGAGTAGGCAGAAGTATTAATGGATCAGCAAAATTCATTCAAGATTACGCTTCGCTTGGAAAAAGCATTTTGCTGCTTGGGAAACCAGGCATAGGAAAAACAACTATGTTAAGAGAGTTAGCCAGAATTTCAGCTGAAGATTTAAATAAAAGAGTCATTATAGTAGATACGTCTAATGAAATAGCAGGCGATGGAGATGTGGCTCACTATGGCATTGGTAATGCAAGAAGAATGCAAGTTGCATCAACTCATCTACAACACAAAACTATGATTGAAGCAGTAGAAAACCACAATCCGGAAGTGATAGTAATTGATGAAATAAGCACTAAAGAAGAAACTGAAGCAGCAAGAACTATTGCAGAAAGAGGAGTGCAACTTATTGCTACTGCTCATGGCAATCAATTATCTAATCTTATGCAAAATCCTATTTTATGTGATTTAGTTGGCGGCATAGAGCCAGTTACACTAGGAGACGAAGAAGCAAAACGAAGAGGTACGCAAAAAATTGTTCTTGAAAGAAGAAGCCCACCCACGTTTGAAACATTAGTGGAAATAAAATCATTTAATAAAGTTGCTGTATACAAAGATACTGCAGCAACTATCGATAAAATTTTACGTGGCAGCAAAATATCACCTGAAGTAAGAGAGCTGGACAAAAAAAACAACGTAATGATAAGCAAAAAAACAACTTCAAATGATAAAGTGGAAAACCTGCAAGTAAAAAAAATTCATCCTTATGCAATAGATAAAACAAGAGTCCAAGAAGTTATTGATGAGTCTGCCTTGCCTTTCAATGTGACAACAAAAATAGAAGATGCAGACTTAGTAATAACTCTACGCCCTCATTTTAGAAGCAAAAAGGGTCCGTTAAAAGAAGCAGAAAACAACAATATTCCTATTCATATTTTACGTAATAATACAAGAACACAAATCTTTCAAGTTTTATCAAAAATTGAAATTAGTGATTTAAAGAAAAGACAGAATGATAGTATAAATGCAAAATTAGAAGAAGTATCAGACCTACATGAAGAGTTAGAAAAACAATATGGTTAATAAAGAAAATCTGTTCATAACTTTTGAAGGCGGAGAAGGCGCAGGTAAATCTACACAAGCCAAATTATTAGAAGAGTACCTCAAGGGAATAGGCAAACAAACACTTTTAATCAGAGAACCCGGCGCCACAAATATGGGTGAAAAAATAAGAAAAATAATCAGCGAGAATGAAGAAACAATTGAACCACTAACAGAATTATTTTTGTTCTCTGCTGCAAGAAAGGAATTAGTTGAAAAAGTTATTCAACCAGCCTTAGCGCAAAATATAACAGTAATATGTGATAGGTACATAGATTCTACAATTGCTTACCAACATTTCGGAAGAAATATTGAATTACAAACTGTTTTGTCTGTCATAAAATTAACAACTCTAAATCTATTGCCAGATTTAACTATACTGTTAGATATAAACTATAAAGAAATGATTAAGAGAAAAACTAATAATTTAGATTATTTTGAAAGAGAAGAAGAAGAATTCCATAAAAAAATTCAAAATGGATATAATAAATTAGCAAAACAGGAACCGCAAAGGTGGAAAGTGTTCAGTGCAAATTCAACAGAGATGGAAATTTCTGAAAAAATTATCGAAACTGTAAATCAAATGGGGATAACGTGAAGATCAAAATAAAAATTCCGGCAACAAGCGCTAATTTAGGACCAGGCTTTGATACTCTAGGCATGGCATTAAGCTGGAAATATGAATACACAATCATGTCAACGCGTAAAGAAAACCAAACTGACATTAAATCAAAAATGGTACAAAAGGGCTTTAATAGTATATTCAAAAAATATGGTCAAAAGAAAATTCCGAATATTAAAATTAATACTTCTAAAAACATACTCATAGGTAAAGGGTTAGGTACATCAGCTGCGTGTTATTTAGCTGGAATAGAAGCAGCTAATATATTTCTCCAAGACCCATTTAATAAAGAAGAAAAATTAAAGGAAGCGATAGCCATCGAAGGGCACGCTGATAATATTATGCCAGCGTATTATGGAGGATTACAAATAATTGTTAAAAATGAAAATTCTAATGAAATATCAAATTTAAAAATCAAAGTTAATAATAAAATTAAGCTTCTGGTTCTGGTCCCTTCCTTTTCAATGCCGACAAAAAAAACAAGAAAATCAATTAAGAAAACAGTAGCAATCGAAGATGTTGTGTTTAATATGAGCCGGTCTATATTATTATCACATGCTCTCGAATCAGGTAAGTATCATTACCTAAATGAGGCAACAAAAGATATGTTACACCAAAAAAATAGAAGTCAATTTTTTCCTGAGATGTTTCAAGTGTTTGACGCAGGCGTATCAAATGGTGCTCATGGTGTCTATTTATCAGGCGGGGGGCCAACAATAGGTGCCTTTGTAACAAAGAACGTGGAAAAAATAGGTCAATCCATGACCAATGCACTAAATGATGCTAATAGTATAATGAAACTATGCACAATCGTGAATTCGGGTATACAGATAGATTAATGGCATAAATTATGAAAATAGAAGTAATTAAATTTGGTGGGTCTTCTGTTGCAGATGCAAATAAGATAAAACACGTTGCTAATATCATTAAAGAAAAAGCAAACAACAATGTAAAAGTAGTTGTAGTTGTCTCAGCAATGGGAGGCTCTACAGATAAACTAATTGCTTTGGCAAATGAAGTAAGTCAAGAACCCAACCCCCGTGAACTTGATGTTCTTTTATCTACTGGCGAAATTGTTACTTCAACCTTACTATCCATGCAGTTAAATACTATCTCAATACAATCAATAAGCCTTACTGGTATTCAAGCTGGCATAAGAACTGACGATGCTTATGGGCGTGCTAGAATATCAGAGATCAACACAGGAAGAATAATCAAAGAACTGAAAAATAAGGATGTGGTTGTTATTGCTGGTTTTCAAGGTTTTTCTGATGAGCAAGACGTAACAACTCTAGGACGAGGAGGAAGTGACACGACGGCCGTAGCACTAGCAGTAGCCCTAAAAGCTGATACTTGCGAAATATATACTGATGTTTCAGGTGTATATACGGCTGATCCACGATTATGTAACAAGGCGCGCCCATTGACACAAATAGGTTATGAAGAAATGTTAGAAATGGCAACGACTGGAGCCAAAGTAATTCATTCTAGGGCTGTGGAAGTAGCAGCAATTAATCACATGCCTTTAATAGTAAAAAACACTTTCGAACTGTTACAGAAGGGTACTATAATACAGTCAGAGTCAAATATGGAAAATATAAATAAAGTCAGAGGCATAGCACACCAAAATCAGGTTGGAAAAATAACAATCAAAGGGGTTCCAGATAAACCTGGGATAGCCTCAAGTGTTTTCCAGCCTTTAGCCGAAGCTAATATCCCTGTTGATACAATAGTTCAAAATTCATCTACAGAAAACCTAACGGACCTCACTTTTACTGTAGCAAATGAAGATTTAAAAAAAGCAATAAAAGTCTCGGAAAAAACCGTCAAAACCATTGGTGCCGCTGATTTAAATTCCACAAATGAAGTTGGCTCAGTATCTATAATTGGCACCGGAATGACATCTAGTCCCGGTTATGCTGCTAGGATGTTCCAAACCTTATTCACTAAAAAAGTCAATATAGAAATTATCTCAACTTCAGAGATTCGGATAACTTGCGTCGTACACAAAGACAGTGTTAAAACAGCCATAAATGCTCTTCATGATGCTTTTGAATTAGACGTCGAATAAATAATAAAACGACTAGAAAATTAACGCTATTTGGTTTAACATTCTATTCCCAAGCAATTGCTATAGCGTATATACATTTGCACAATTAGTAGTAAGAATTTGATGTTCGTTCATTTACACACTCATACCGAATACTCTTTGCTAGACGGCATGTCAAAAATTAAAGACATTGTATCTGCAGCAAAATCACATAAGCAAACAGCCCTAGCAATAACCGATCATGGTGTCATGCACGGAGCTTTAGAATTCTATTTTGAGTGTCAAGCTCAAGGTATTAAGCCTATTATTGGCCTAGAAGCATATGTTGCCAAAACGAACCTTCGTAACAAAGATAACTCAGAACGCTCACCCTACCATCTAACAATACTGGCAAAGAATAATATTGGTTATAAAAACTTACTAAAACTGTCTTCAATATCTCACCTTGAAGGTTTCTATTACCGGCCTAGAATTGATAGAGAGGTTTTAGAACAACACTGTGAAGGCCTAATAGTTCTTTCCGGTTGTCCCTCTGGTGAATTAATGACATATTTACAAAATGAACAAGAGCAAGATGCAATTGAAACAATTAAATGGTATAAAAAAGTTTTTCAGGATAACTACTTTATTGAAATCCAAGAGCACGATCAACAACAATTTTCTAGATTGACACCAAAATTAATTGATCTGGCAAACACTCATAATATAAAAGTTGTTGCAACTAATGATTCTCATTACACCAACAACGAACAACACAAATTTCATGATCTTCTTTTATGTATTGGAACAAATACAACAATCGACGACCCAAAAAGATTTAAACTTGATGGTGATTCCTTTTACTTGAAAACTTCAGAAGAAATGGAAAAATTATTTCAATATATACCAGAAGCCATAACTAATACGCAACTTATAGCAGATGAAATAGATATTAAATTAGAATTTAATCGAACTTTATTACCTCAGGGAGAGACACAAGAAGGACGTTCACCAACGGAACAATTAAAGCATCTTTGTCAGGAAGGATTTAAAAAAAGATATAAAGAAAGCAAAGCAACTCAAATAGAGCGATTAGATTATGAGTTAAAAATAATTGAGGAAACAGGTTTTGTTGAATATATCTTAATTGTCAATGATATTGCGCAATATGCTAAAAGTAAGAAAATCAGAATTGGTGTAAGAGGGTCAGCTGCTGCTTCAATGATTTTATATTGTCTTGGAGTTACCAACATTGAACCAACTCAATATAATCTTGTTTTTGAAAGATTTTTAAATCCTGAAAGAAAAGAAATGCCTGATGTTGATTTTGATTTTCCTGACGATAAAAGAGATGAAATAATTCAATATACTGCTGAAAAATATGGACATGATCGTGTTGCTCAAATAATCACATTTGGTCGAATGGGAGCGAAAGCATCTATACGTGATGCCGGTCGTGCACTGGGCATGGAATATGACAACGTAGATAAAATTGCTAAACTCGTACCTGATGTTTTAAATATTTCTATTCAACAAGCATTAGATTCAGCACCTGAAATGAATGATTTGTACAAAAATGATGCCAGCGTGAAGGAATTACTTGACAATGCACTTGGTATAGAAGGCATAGCACGTCACGCTAGCACACATGCGGCTGGTATAGTTATTTCTGCTGAACCCTTAGAAAAAATAGTTCCTCTTCAACGGCCAACTTCAACAAAACAGTCCTCTTCTAGTCAAATTGTGCCTACAACACAATTTGCTATGGACGATATAGCAAAAATTGGCCTCTTAAAAATGGATTATCTGGGCCTAGCTAACCTTGCGGTCTTAGAAAAGGCCTTAAATTTTATTCATGAAACCCAAGGATTAGATTTAGATCTAGACAATTTAGAAGATGGAGATCCGAAAACTATTGAATTATTTTCTGAAGCTAAAACTTTTGGTATCTTCCAAATGGAGAGCAGTGGAATGAGATCTTATGTTAAAGATTTAAAACCTCAAAACATAGTTGAAATTGCTGCAATGGTTGCACTCTATCGACCAGGACCCATGGAGCAAATACCAAATTATATTGATGTTAAACACCAACGATCAACTCCAAAATATCTTCATAACGATCTTGCACCAATTTTAGACGAAACTTATGGGGTCATTACTTATCAAGATCAAGTTTTACAAATAGTACGAATATTTGCTGGTTACTCTCTAGGTCAAGCTGATGTTATGAGAAAAGCAATGGGTAAAAAAATTCCTAAAGTTATGGCTGCTGAAAAAGAAAGATTTATCTCTGGTGCTCTTGATAGGGGTTATGATGAAAAAATAGCAGAAGAAATTTTTAATTTAATAGAACCGTTTGCCGGTTATGCTTTTAACAAAGCTCACGCCTTTTCTTATGCAACAATTGCTTATCAAACTGCTTATTTAAAAGCTCATTATCCTGTCGAATTTATGGCTGCTGTTTTATGTACTTCAGGAAACAGCATAGGCAATAATCAAGATAAAATATCTCCAACCCTTGCAGAATGTAGAAAACTTGGCATAGACATTCTGCCTCCTGACATTAACAAATCTATAAGTAATTTTTCTATTGAAAAGGACGTCGATGCTGTTAGTAATATTAGATTTGGTTTAAGCAGGATAAAAAATGTTGGTTCAGCTACTGCTGAACAAATTATTCAAGAAAGAGAATCCAATAAAAATTATATTTCTTTAGAGGATTTCTCTAGGCGATCTCCAACAAAAGTAATAAATAAACGAGTAATAGAAGCTCTGTCTAAGTGTGGTGCCTTTGATTGTTTAGCGGACCGCAATGACGTTATAGACAGCACTGAAGAGATAATCAGCCTCAACCACATGGAGAGGAAACTTAAAGATACTGGACAAAAATCTATGTTTGACCTTTTTGGAGATGAACAAATAATGCCGTTACCAAAACTAGAACTAAAACATAGTAATTATACTAAAGATCAATTTGGTGCATGGGAGAAAGATTTAACTGGATTCTACTTTACTGAACACCCTTTCTTAAAAGCTTCTGAAAATATCAGAGATTTTCTTTCTGTTGACATAGCAAATATTAATGAGAGTTTATCAAATTCAAATCAAAGAGTTGCTGGTGTATTAAAAAAGGTTGATTTCAGAACAACTAAATATAATAAAAGATTTGCTATATTTGAGCTTGAAGACTTATCAGAAAGCAAAGAGTTTGTTATGTGGCCAGAAAAATTACAAAATTTTGAACCTCTTTTAGTTCCCGGCAATGTATTATTGATTGATGTTCTGGTTCAAAATAGAAACAGAGGACTATCGTTACAAGCTAATGCAGTTTATGCCTATGATCGTGATTCTCAAAAAATTATTGGCTTAGATGAAAAAGATTTAAAAAAAATTCAACCAGTAAAAATTGACAATAACACTAATAGACAATTAAAAAATAATAAGATTCAGAGTTTAAATAATTTGGACAACAAATCCCTAAAAAATGAAGGATTAAACATTTATATTGACGAAACCAATGATATTCAATCAGATAAAAGGCGTCTTTCTAGAATTTTTAATTTAATTGAGAATGTATCTGGTAACACTCCTGTATACTTACACATAAACAGTATTCATGGTCAAAAACAATCTTTATTTCTTCGTAACGTTTCTGTCAATGAACACTTAATTCGCGATATCAAAATTCTTTTAGGTGTTTTAGGTGAAATTATTTATGAAAAAGATAGTGCTTCATCAGTATCCGCCGTTTAAACTAATAAAATTATAAAAGTTTTTAGAGTAAGTATAGATGAAAAAATTTATTCTATTTTTTTTATTGTTTTTATTAACTATTTTATTGCTGTTTGAAATTTTTGATGGGACCTTATCTGATAATTTTGCTAAACCATCTAAAAATATTATTACTCAAACATCTATTAGTTCTGATGTTTCCCCTAAATCTTCCTCTGTAAATAAAAAAAATCAAAGTAGCCAATCTTCTTTAGATACAAAAGAAATCCCTACAAAAGCAATCAATATTAATAATAATGTTTATGTATCTATATTTCCTGAAATATTAAATAATGGAGAATTTTTTAAGATAACCCTTAGTTCTAATGTGAACCCTTTATCTTCTATAAAGTTTCTTCAAAAAACTTATCCAATTTTCAAAGGTGCCAATGGTGTTTTTTCAAGCATCATTCCTGTTCCTCTCGACACCAAAGAAGGATTATATAAAATAACCGTTGATTACTTAGAAAAACAAAACATAATTTATGAAAACATTAATGAGATTAAAATATTAAATAAGGACAGAGGTTTTGACTATATTACTTTGTCACAAGAAATAACTAAATCTGCTTTTTCTGAAGAATCAATACACGAAGATGCAGAGATTCGCGCGGAAACTTCGGCGTTGTTTAGTGTTGGTAATTATTGGAATGGCGCATTTTTAATGCCTTGTGATGGTGAAATATCCACAATTTTTGGTGTTGGGCGTTCTTACAACAACCAGCCTGTTTCTTCATATCATCTTGGTTTAGACATAGCTGCAGATATGCACACTAAAATTAATGCTCCTGCTAAAGGTATAATTAAATTGGTCGTTGAATCTCCTTTAAGAGGATTAATGGTTTACATTGACCATGGTCTTGGTGTCCAGTCTAGTTTGGCTCATCTAGATTCTGCTTTTATTAAGGCTGGTGATGTTGTTACAAAAGAAACATTGATCGGCACAGTAGGTTCTTCCGGTGCTTCTACTGGCCCACATCTTCATTGGGAAGTTTCTGTTTGGGATACTTTAACCGATCCTTTTGTTTGGACAACTACATCTTTATTTGATTAATTTGATTTATATGTTCTCTCCATATTCCTAAAGAATATATACCAACAACACTGGCTGTCTCTACTCTAAGTATTTGTGAGCCAAGCGTCACATTAATGGCACCTAACCCTTCGATCTGTCTAATCTCTTGTTCGGTCCAATCTCCTTCTGGTCCAACAAAATAAGTAATTTCATCTACATCTTTTTTTGGTTGTAACTCTTCTAATTTCTGTTTTATGTGCTCTTTCGCATTAATAACTGCTGCAATTTTGATCCCGTTTATTTGTTCAATTTTTCTCCGTTCAATAATAGGTACAGTAACTCTGCCAGATTGTTCTGCAGCTTGTATAGCAATTTGTTTCCATTTATTGATTCTTCCGATCCCAGCATCCATAACTGATCTCTTTGTCTCTAGGATAAAAATAGAATCTACGCCTAATTCAGTAACTTTTTCAATAATCCAATCTCCTCGTTTCCCTTTTGGAAATGCTGCGGCCAAATTAATTTTATATTTTGGTGTGTTTACTTTTCTTTGTTTTAAAATATTTAAGAATATTGTGCTGTCAGTTATTTGTTCAATTTCTGTTATATATTCTTTTGAATACTGATCAAAAATTTCTAATTTGTCACCTTTTTGTAATCTAAGTACGTTTTTAATTTTGTGTATTTGTGGTTTTTCTTCAATAATTGCTGAGCCATTCTTAAAAAAATTGACTACAAAAAATCTATTCAAAATCTACACCAAATTTATTTAACACTGAAAGCTCGTCGGGTATTTTTTTTGAATCAACAGTTAGGGTTCCACCTAACTCTTGAATTAGCTTCTTTTGTTCGTTTGTAATTTTTTTAGGAATAATAATGTTTGCAACTACAATTAATTCACCAAGTGTATTAGTGTTTAGTCTCGGCATACCTTTTTTCTTAATTCTAAACAATTGTCCATGTTGAATCCCAGGCTTAAATTTCATTTTATGCTTTTTTTCTTCATTAATTAACGGTATGCCTTTTTCAAAGCCAATAATTGCATCAGGAACACTAATAGCCATTTCATATATGAGATTATCTTCAATTCTCTTAAAGATATCGTGCTCAATAACAGTTATATGAATATATAGATCACCTGGTACACCCCCTCTTATTCCAGAATTACCTTGGTTAGATATTCTAATTTTCTGTCCAGATCTTATACCTTTTGGTATGTCTATGTCTTTTGTTGACTCTTCTAGTTTAATTCCAAAACCACTGCAATCTTCACAAGGATCAGTTACTACTTTTCCTTGACCTGTACACATACTGCAACTCATAACATTCACAAATTGGCCGAATAATTGCCTTTCCACTCTCCTAATTTCTCCGGTACCATTGCATTCATTGCATTCACCAAGCTGAGCACCGTTTTTTTGTCCGGTATTCTTGCATTTGGAACATGCAATATTATGTTCAAAATGTATTGTTTTATTAGCGCCTTCATGTACTTCTTCTAAAGAAACTTGAAGTTCAACAGCTATATCTGTCCCGCGTAAATTAGTTTGTTTTTGTGAAGATGCGGTTCCCTGGAAAAAAGCATCAAATATGTCGCCAAGCCCGCCAAAATTACTGAAATCTGAATAATTTGCTCCTTCGTTTGCTATGCCTTCCATCCCAAAAGAATCATAACGTGCTTTTTTTTCTGGATCAGAAAGTACATTATAAGCAAATGATACTTCTTTGAATTTTTCTTCTGCGTCATCTTCTTTATTTTTGTCAGGATGGTATTGCATGGCTAGTCGACGAAAAGACTTTTTAATGTCTTCTGGTGAAGCATCTCTAGTTAAATCTAAAATAGAATAAAGCTCTTTATTAGTCATCTATCCTTAACTATACCTCTCTAAATTCTCCGTCAACCGCTTCTGGTTCCTCTGACTCTTGATCTTGATCATCGGTTTCTTGTTGTTCTCCTTCAGCTTCTTGTTGTGAATAAACAGCCTGACCAAGATCTTGAATGTCTGTCATAAATTTTTCTAAGCTATTTTTTATGTTTTCGATATCTTCGCCCTCCAAAACATTTTTTAAATCTGTAATAGACGCTTCAATTTTTGATTTAAGATCGTCTTCAATTTTATCTTTATTTTCGCTTAGTGTTTTTTCTGTCTGATAAATAGCAGTCTCTGCCTGGTTTCTTACCTCTACAGATTCTTTTCTTTTTTCATCATCACCGGCAAATTTCTCTGCTTCTTCTCTCATTTTTTGCACTTCATCATCAGACAAACCTGATGCGGCTTGTACTGTAACGTTTTGTTCTTTTCCTGTTCCTTTATCTTTTGCAGACACCTTTAAAATTCCATTTGCGTCAATATTAAATTCAACTTCAATTTGAGGAACGCCTCTTGGTGCTGGCAATATTCCATCAAGGATAAATCGCGCCAATGATTTGTTGTCGCTTGCCATCGATCTTTCACCTTGCAAAACATGAATCTCAACGGACGGTTGATTGTCAGCTGCTGTAGAAAAAACTTGACTTGCAGAAGTAGGTATAGTTGTATTTCTTTCAATAAGGGCAGTTGAAACACCTCCTAGTGTTTCTATACCCAAAGATAAAGGTGTTACATCTAATAACAATACATCTTTTACGTCTCCTTTTAATACTCCAGCCTGAATAGCTGCTCCTGCTGCAACAACTTCATCTGGATTAACGCCCCTGTTTGGTTCTTTATTAAAGTGCTCAGAAACCTTTGCTTGTACGAGGGGCATTCTAGTCATACCCCCTACTAATACAATTTCGTTAATCTCCTCTATTGCAAGACCAGAGTCTTCTATTGCTTTTTTCATAGGATCTAAAGTTCTCTCAACCAAACCTGAAACCAATTGTTCAAATTTTGATCTTGTAACATTAATTACTAGATGTTTCGGCCCAGATGAATCTGCTGTAATAAAAGGCAGGTTGACTTCAGTTTGTTGCGCAGAAGACAATTCTATTTTTGCTTTTTCTGCGCCTTCTTTTAATCTCTGAAGAGCCATTCTGTCCTCTGAAAGATCGATGCCCTGTTCTTTTTTAAATTCATCAACTAAATAATCAATAAGAGTGTTGTCAAAATCATCTCCACCTAAAAACGTATCTCCATTAGTTGCTTTAACTTGAAAAGTACCATCTCCTATTTCTAAAACGGATACATCAAAAGTACCGCCACCTAAATCATAAACAACAATATTTTGATCTTCCTTTTTATCTAAGCCATATGCCAATGATGCAGCAGTTGGTTCGTTGATAATTCTCAAAACTTCAAGACCTGCAATTTGACCAGCATCTTTTGTAGCTTGTCTTTGTGCATCATTAAAATATGCTGGCACCGTTATAACAGCATCAGTAACTTCGCCATTTAAATATGCTTCTGCATCTGCTTTGAGTTTTTGCAAAATCATTGCACTAACTTCAGGTGGAGAAAAATCCTTATCTCCCATTTTTATAGCTGCATCACCATTCTTTCTCGCTAAAATTTCAAACGGTGCAATCTTAGCAAAATCTTTAATATGAATATCATCAAATTTTCTTCCCATTAATCGTTTAATAGAAAAAATAGTTCCTTCTGGATTGGTTACTGCTTGTCTTTTTGCTAAAGTTCCTACTAGCCTTTCACCGTCTTTACCTAAAGCAACCATAGAAGGTGTTGTGCGAGTACCTTCTGTGCTATTTATAATATGTGGCTCTCCACCCTCCATAACTGCAACTACAGAGTTTGTTGTACCAAGATCAATACCTATTACATATCCCATTTTTTCCTCCTAATTTATTTATTCTTTTTTTGACCAATAATTACTTTTGCTGGTCTTATAATTAAGTCATCCATGCAAAAACCTTTTTGTATAACTTCTAAAATTTTATTTTCCTTACCATCTATTCTCCCAACTGCTTCATGAAGGCTCGGATCAAAATCAATTTTTGTATCAATTTCAACAATCCCTTCTTCTTCTAAAATATTTAGAAATTTTTCTTTAATTAATTGAATGCCTTCTAACCATTTTTCTTGTTTCACGTTTATTTCTTCTCCGTTTTGCATGTCATTATTAGAAGATATTGCTCGTTCTATGTCATCAAGAACAGGCAAAACGCTGCTGATTACATCACTGGTTATTCTTCTTTGTCTTTCTTTTCTTTCTTCATCAACTCTTCTTTTTAAATTTTGATAGTCAGCAATTGCACGCATTTTTTGATTGGTGCAATCCTCTAGTTCTTGATTAAGAGCCTCTATTTCATCATTAGAGACATCATCAATATTTTTTTCTTCGTTGTCCTCAATTATCACATTTCCTCCAATTTTATTAATATGAAAGTAGTTCTGATACATATCTAACCAAGGGAATAACCTTGCCGTATCGCATCCTTTTGGGCCCTATAACCATAATGTTTCCTGTGGTTACTCCGCGAAGGGAATAATTTGCTGAAACAATACTAAGATTATCAAAACTTCTTATAGGTATCTCGTCTCCGATAGACACGCTAACAATTTGCTCTGATAAATTATCTTCAATTAAAACAGAATTATATTTTATATAATCAAGATTCTCATATATTGAAAGCATCGCTTCTTTTGTTGAAAATTCTGGTTGAGCAATAAGACTAGGTAGGCCCTCAAGAAATATTTCTTGGTTTATTGCTGCTGTCTCTCCTTCAATAATTGATTTTATAGAACTAACTAAATAATCATGTTCAATTTCTTTTATAGCTTCTTTGTCTTTAAAAATCTTATTTATTTGATTATTTAAAAAATCTATGTCTGGAGCATTTTTAATTAAATTAGATCTATTTTTATCAACCAATCTCTTTTCAACTATGCCATCATTAAATACCACCAAAACTAACAATCTTTCAGGCAAAACATCAAAAAGCTTTATATCATTTAATTTAGCTCTTTCTTGTTTTTTTGTAATCAAAACAACATTGCCAATAACTGATGAAAGAGTTGATGCAGTGATTGCTAAGCGGCTATCGATGTTTCCTTGAACTTGAAACATTTGATGCTCAATGGTAAGACGTTCTTTAAATGAAAGGGCTTCTTCGTTCATTATTGCTTTTACGTAATGCCTGTATCCTAAATCACAAGGAACTCTTCCAGAAGAGGTGTGCATATGAGTAATATACCCTTCATGCTCTAAGGTTGCTAAATCATTTCTGATTGTTGCAGATGAAACAGATAGTTCGCTTGATTTGGAAAGCGTATTTGAGCTAACAGGTGCTGCTGTGCTAATATAATTCTCGATAACCATGCCTAGTAAGGTGTTTCTTCTTTGAGTTAGCAATGTTTTCCCCAATATATTACTATTTAACATTAGTTAGCACTCTAACAGCTAGAGTGCTAAGTATCAAATTACTATAGATTTTATACTTGCGTCAATCCTAATACAAAAATCTATGTACTATTTTATTTATTTAAGATAATATGTTAAAAATAACGGAGTACGATTTGCAAACTACTATTACCGGATTAGGATCTTATCTTCCTGAAAAAATATTAACTAATGCTGATTTAGAAAAAATGGTGGACACCAGTAATGAGTGGATAATTGAAAGGACTGGCGTTTCAGAAAGACGCATTTTAAGTAAAGAAGAGTCTTCTAGTACCATGGGGGCTGAAGCAGCTCTTGCGGCAATCAGGGCTGCCGATATATCAGTAAAATCTATCGATTTAATTATAGTTGCAACCTGCTCTCCTGATGGCATGTTTCCTTCTACAGCAAATAGAATCCAGGCAATTATAGGAGCAAAAAATGCAGTTTGTTTTGATATAAACTCTGCTTGTAATGGTTTTTTGTCTGGATTAATTGTTGGAAACAGCTTAATTAATTCAAAGCAATATAATAATGCTTTAATTATCGGTTCTGAGGCGCTTTCTAGGCTTGTAGATTGGTCAGACAGAAATACATGTGTTCTATTTGGTGATGGTGCTGGTGCAGTAATACTAGAAAAAAGCAAAAATGATGCTTTTGGTATTGTTGATTTTCAATTTGGTTCAGATGGAAATAATGGAGATTTGCTTTTTGCCACTGGTCCTGGTTCAATAAAAAACGAACTGGTTAAAGAAGCTAAAATAATTATGGATGGTCAAAACGTGTTTAAACATGCAGTAAACACTATGTCTGCTGTAACAAAAGATCTATTAAAACAAACAAATTTAACAATAGAAGACATTGATCTATGTATTCCACATCAAGCAAATATTCGCATTTTAAACGCAATAGCTAAAAACCTATCAATTGATGAAGGGGCTATGTTCTCTAATGTCAACAAATATGGTAATACGTCAGCTGCAAGTATACCTATAGCACTAACTGAAGCTTTTTATGCTAATATGTTGAACGAAGGTGATACCTTGTTGTTTACAGCATTTGGAGCAGGATTAAATTGGGGATCAGTTATATTAAATTGGGGACAAATAAATAAGCCGGAGAAATAATTATGGATATTAATTGGTTTGGTAAATCAGCAACAAGGATTAGAAGCAAAAAGGGTGCAATTATATGTGATCCTTGTCCAAAAACTAAAACAGAAGACATGAAAAGGCCACTGGCAGATGCTATTACGATTAGTAGTTATGATAAAGAAAAATATTATCTCAAAGGGGTAAAAGGTAATCCATTATTAATTGATGCGCCAGGAGAATTTGAAATAGCCGGAATTCAAATACAAGGTTACTCCTCGACAAATTTAAAAAATGAAACAAATTTATTTTACTGTTTTGAGGCAGAAGGAATAAGGGTTTTATATATAGGCAGTTTAGCAGAAGCTAACGATTTGTATAATACAGACTCTATAACAAACATTGATATACTAATTATATCTTTAGAAGCTAATACTGGAAGCAATATATCTGAACTTGATAAATTAGTAAGAGCAATTGATGCTAAAATTATAATTCCAATAGACTATGTTTCTAAAGGAGCAAAAAAAACCAACTTAGACGACTTTAAAAAATCACTTAGCCTTGAAATAGAAGAAGTTGATGATAAATTTTCAATCAAAAAAAATGAAATTTTGGACAAATCCAAAATTATTTTATTAAAACAAAAATAATTTCTAACAAAAATCACAAAAAGTAAGGTTAGTTCTCGGAATATAATTTAAAGGGTTTTGCAAAAGACCATTTCTTCTTAATTCAAAATGAACATGTGGCCCAGTTGATCTTCCTGTAGAGCCATTTAGTCCAATAATCTCTCCTCGACTAACCTGTTGACCAGCACTAACCCAAATTTTATTTAAATGGGCAACGCGTGAAACAAACCCCCCAGGATGCCTGATATCTACATAATAGCCATATGAACAACATGGATCGCCTCCAGCAAATATAACAGTCCCAGAATTTGTAGCAACAACTGGGTCATTCATTAGTGCTCCAATATCAATTCCTGTAGGATGCCAATAAGTCATAACTGATGTGATTGGCCCCTCTGCTGGCCAAACAAAACCTGCTGCTGAAGCTTCTTTTTGTAGGATATTATTAGTAATGCCAGAAGTGTCAGTCGCAATTTTTGGCTGAACACCGTTTACAACCAAAATAGTAACATTTTCTTCTATAAAATTTGGATCATAAATATTATTAGAAGAAAAATCAATAATGTCATCAGAGCTTGCATTATACTTCATTGCTATTTCAGAAAGCGTTTCACCAAAAGTAACGTCGTGTAAAATTCCTTCTACAGAGGGGACTCTAACCATATCACCTGGTTGAATAATATCAGTCTTGCTAGTTAGATGTATGTTGTTCCATCTTATATATTTCGCTTCAACATTGAATTTTTCTGCAATACCAATAATAGAATCACCGGCTTGTATTTTGTATCTAAAATATTTAGGCACCTGATCAGGTTCTTTAACAAACACATTGCTCGCATTCTGGTTTTTCTTTTTTTGCTCTTCTAAAATAATATCGGTTGTAGATTTTGTAAGATCTAATGTGTTTTCAATATTTTTCATGCTTACTCCAGATGATTCAACAGTTGTTGAAGAAACATTTGGTGTAAGTAAATTATCGGAATTATAATCACTTAATTGGTAGACAGAAAAAGGTAATTGTTTTGTTTTGTTATAAAGATTATCTTGTGCGTTAATTTTTTTTATATCAAGTGAATCAAAAATGGAAATTAATGATAAAAATAAAATAACAACTGCTAAATGTTTTAATGTATTTAAATCAAAGTAATCGTTAACTATTTTTTTAACAATACTCAATTAATAACCCCTATTAAACTTTTTCATCCTTTAATGTCAAAAGAAATTCCGAATTATTCTTTGTTTTGCTCATTCTTTCTAAGACTCTTTCAGTTGCATCACCTGAATCTTCTTCTAGCATAGCAGCCATTCTCCGTAATAACCAAACAGACTTAAGGTCTTCCTCGGAAAATAATAAATCTTCTCTTCTTGTCGAAGATGCCAAAACATCAATTGCAGGATATATTCTTTTCTCAGCCAATCGTCTAACTAAACGAACCTCCATATTTCCTGTTCCTTTGAATTCCTCAAAAATAACATCATCCATTCTTGACCCGGTTTCAATAAGGCATGTTGCCACAATTGTTAAAGAGCCGCCTTCTTGCGTGTTTCTTGCAGCACCAAAAAACTTTTTAGGTGGGAAAAGTGCTATTGGATCCATCCCCCCTGACAAAGTCCTACCACTGGTCGGCATAGCTAAGTTATAAGCCCTAGCAAGTCTTGTTACCGAATCCATTAAAATAACAACATCTGTACCTGCTTCAACCAAGCGTTTTGCCCTTTCAAGGGCAACTTCTGTTACTCTAGTATGATCTTCAACGGGTTCATCAAATGTGGACGCAATCACTTCTCCTTGGACTGATCTTTTCATGTCAGTTACCTCTTCTGGTCGCTCGCCAATTAACAAAACCATAAGGTGTATATCTTTATTATTTGAGGTTATCCCATTAGCTATAGACTTTAATAGCATTGTCTTACCAGCTTTTGGAGGGGAAACAATTAATGCTCTTTGGCCTTTTCCAACCGGTGAAAAAATATCAACAATTCTTTGCGATAAGCTATCTTCTGGCCTGTCTGTTTCTAAGATAATTTTATCATCTGGAAAAATAGGTGTAAGATCTTCAAAATTTGGCCTTCTTTTAGCCTCTTCTGAAGTCATGTTGTTTACACGTTCAACTCTTAATAAACCGTAATATTTTTCTTGATCCTTAGGAGATCTAACAAGCCCTACAACATAATCACCGCTTCGTAATCCAAGTTTTCTTATCTGTGACTGAGAAACATATACGTCACTAGGCCCAGGTATCAATTTGTTACTTCTTAAAAAACCAAATCCATCTTCAACTACTGTTAGAACCCCGCCTGCAATAATTGCACCGTTGTTTTCACTTTGTTTTTTTAAAATATTATATATTAATTCTTGCTTAGACAAATTTTCTGCAGAATCAACTGCTTTCTCTTCGGCGATGGAAATTAATTGATCTCTTTGTGTTTGTTCCAATTCTGAAACATTGATTGGCGTTACCTTAGGATCAATTTCTAAGTCGTTACTATTGTTGTGCATCTTTTTTTTCCTAGAAATAGATTTTGTTTTCAAGTTATTTTTTTCTGATTCCATTAATCAAAATCACCCTTCTTTTATTATAACTATCTAACTTTGCTTTATTAACTAAAAAAATAAGTTGGGATGTGCCAAAAAGACAGTTATAAACTCTTTATAGATTACTTGGACAATTTAGAGTTTACAAATGTTGCTCTTAATAGACAAGCTATAATACTAAATAACAATAAAAAAATTAAATTACTATTTTGATTTATTTTTAACCTTATTTGTTTGCTTTTTTTCAGAAAACAACACTGCAGCTTCTACAAAAGCTCTAAACAATGGATTTGGTCGATTTGGTCGAGATGTAAATTCTGGATGAAATTGTGCACCAACCATAAACGGATGATCTTTTATTTCAACTACTTCAACCAAAGTACCTTCTGTGTTTCTTGCAGCTACAATTAAACCATGTTTCTCCAAGACCTCTAGATAAGTATTGTTTAATTCATAACGATGTCTATGTCGTTCTCTGATTTTTTTTACTCCGTATGCTTCATATGTTTTTGTGCCTTCAGTTACATTGGAGTCATAACCACCTAAGCGCATTGTTCCCCCCATGTCCTCTATTTCCTCCTGCTCAGAAAGCAATGAGATAACTGGAAATGGAGTATTAGGATCCAATTCAGTTGTGTTTGCATCTGGCATGCCTGCAACATTTCGTGCAAATTCACATACTAAAACTTGCATACCAAGACAATCCCCTAAATATGGTATTAGATGTTCTCTAGCATATTGTACAGCTCGTATTTTTCCTTCAATGCCTCGGTCACCAAAACCAGGACATAATAAGATGCCGTCCACAGCTCCGATAACTTCTTCTGGATCGCTTGATTCAAGAGCCTCTGAATTAACCCATTTAATTTTTACATTTGCTTTTTGGTCTACCGAAGCATGTATTAGTGCCTCCTTAATGGATAAATATGCGTCCTCTAATTCTGTATACTTGCCAACTAAGGCAATATGTATTTCTTTTTGCGCCTCAAGCATTTTTTCTACAAATTGCATCCAAGGATCAAGATCTATAGTTGAATACGATAAATTAAGTCTCTTAACAACAACATTTAACAATCCTGCTGAATTTAAGATAACAGGAACTTCATAAATCGAATCCGCTGTTTTCAAGGGAATCACTGCCTCTTTATCCAAATTACAAAAAAGAGAAATTTTCTCCCTAAGCGCTTCGCTAATTTGCATGTCCGCTCGAGTAACAATAACGTCTGGTTGAACACCAAAAGATCTAAGTTCCCTAACAGAATGTTGAGTTGGCTTGGTTTTTAACTCTTTTGTTGACTGAATATATGGCAACAAAGTTATATGTACCGACATCGTGTCTTCTCTTCCTAGAACATGCATCATTCTACTGATTGCTTCTAAAAATGGTTGGCCTTCTAGGTCACCAACTGTACCACCTACTTCTACAATAACAACGTCGGCATTGAGTTTTTCTCCCGAGTCTTTAATAATCTTTCTAATTTCACTTGTAACATGGGGAATTGCCTGAATGGTGCCCCCCAGGAAATCTCCTCTTCTTTCTTTTCTGATAACCTCTTCATAAACCTGGCCTGAGGATGCAGAATTTACAGAGCCTAAATTAACATCAAGGAATCGTTCGTAATGTCCAAGATCAAGATCGGTTTCTGCTCCATCGTCTGTAACAAAAACTTCTCCATGTTGATATGGAGACATTGTTCCTGGATCTACATTAATGTACGGATCGAGTTTTAATACTGAGACAGAAAATCCCGCAGACTTTAAGAGTCTACCAAGTGAAGCGGTAACTATTCCCTTACCAACTGAACTTACAACGCCACCAGTTACAAAAATATATTTAGTCATTTTACTTACATAAAAAA
>CETH01159485.1_pt1 | contig 22927 bp, 19 predicted proteins | sample 361461 | NCBI WGS metagenome assembly CETH01 (sample SAMEA2622695, study PRJEB7988) | marine metagenome | isolation source: saline water (ENVO:00002010), including
AGGGTCACAACGGAGTCTGTAAATGTTGGCTCCTCTCCGCCGCGGTTATAGCATGCTGGGCCTGGCAAGGCGCCCGCACTTTCCGGCCCGACCTTTACCAGGCCGCCCCGATCCATCGAGACGATACTCCCGCCTCCGGCTCCAATTTCGGATATGTCGATAACCGGCAATTTTAATGCGTACCCGCCACCCATTACCAACTTGCTTGAGAGGTTAATGCCGGCCCCAACCTCATAATCTCCTGTGCGGGCTATTAGTCCACTTTCGATCATCGATGCTTTTGCGGTAGTACCTCCCATATCTAGGGTGATGACATTTTCGGTCGTATTTAGCCGGGCCGCACCAATAACACCTGCCGCTGGGCCCGACTCCACAATATACGCCGGTTTATTTGCAGCGGCGGTTACTGACATTACACCGCCGTCGGATTTCATGATCTGTACAGGGGCCAACAAACCGATCTGTTTTAAATGACGCTGGAGAGAGTCGAAGTAGTCCGACAAAATAGGGCCCAAATAGGCATTTATGACGGTTGTCGATGTTCGTTCATATTCTCGTATTTCCGGGAGAATATCGCTTGAACATGTGATGAATACCTTCGGGCCTAAGATATCGCGCAGGATTTCGGCGCTTCGCTGCTCGTGATCTGGATTCGCATAGGAATGCAAATATGCGATCGCGACGGCGGAAACGTTTTCTTGTAACAGGCGTTCGCCGGCGGCAACGACGGTATCCTCCTCCAAAGGCAATCGTATGTCACCCTGAGGCCCGACCTTTTCTCGTGCTTCCCGTCGTAATCGACGAGGCACTAGAGGTGGCGGCTTGGTCCAGTTGAGAGAATACATTTCCGGGATACGAAGGCGGCGTAACTCTAACACGTCGCGAAAGCCTTCGGTCGTAATAAGCCCGGTTAAGGCTCCCTTTCCTTCCAGAATAGTATTCGTAGCGACTGTTGTACCATGGACGACTACGTCCACGTCTTCTGGTTGCGCACCAACGTTTTTTAGGGCGGCAGCGAGACCAGTGGCGATACCCCGACCAAAATCGTCTGGTGTCGTGAGCAATTTTTCAGCGTGCACTGACCCGTCGTTTGCCATCAGAATGAGGTCGGTGAAGGTGCCGCCGATATCAATACCGACGCGATATTTCATCTCAATTTTACCATTTCCAACGTTACACTTATTTAAGCTCCGTCCCCGATTTCGAGAATAATTCTGCCGCGGGTGTTTGAACCGTCTTCGACTATTTTATGTGCTTCCGCTGCGAGCGTTAGCGGTAATAGTCGAGAAACCTGTGGCTTTAATATACCGGCTGTAACCTGCTGTGAAAGTCTTTCCATTGTATCCCGACGGTCGTGGATGATCGCCTGCTTGCAGTGGATGTCATATTCCGAACTCACATCGTCGAAAGGTTCGGCAATGAGCCATACTAAGGTTCCTCCCGCTCGGAGGACCCTGCATGAATTTTGATGCACAATACCGCCAATTAGGTCGAATACTATGTCCTGCTTCTTTACCTGGTCGCGAAATTCTTCCCTGTCATATGGAACCACATGACGGGCTCCTAGTTCCCGAACATAGTCTGAATTGGCAGCGCTACATGTCGTGGTCACGTTGCACCCTAAGCTGCTAGCGATCTGGATCGCCATCCCACCGATAGCACCAGCTCCTGCGTGTATCAGTACATTTTGTCCGAAAGATATCCCCGCGTTCTCGATTAGCCCGATCCAGGCGCAAACACCCGCGTGCATCATAGCTGCCGCCTCAGCAAAATTGATATTCTGCGGTTTGGGGATGGTCATCTCTCTAGGCCGGGCAATGAGTTCTGCGTAACTGCCTGGTTCGACATGCTCTGAAACGAAGCAAAGTTCATCACCGATGTTGGCCCAATCACAACTTTCACCGGTTGCAACAACTACGCCCGCGCCGTCTCGTCCTGGTATTGTCGGAAGATCAATCGGAAACATTTCGTGTAATTTTCCTGACCGAACTTTCCAGTCCCCGGGTATGACGCTAGCGCAACGAACTGCAATCAGAGCTTCGTTCGGGGCGGGAATTGGATCTGGTAGGTCGAGATAATCCAAGACCTCGGGACCCCCATACTGGCTATAACGTATCGCTTTCATTCACTTGACCTTAACTTTGTCTTCTCAAATACGGGCCCATACGTAAGAAGTGGAATCATGTCTTATGTAAATTATCGGAATTTACAGTTTGTAATGTGATATTGATAAATAGGTTCTTATGGCAGCTAAACTTGCTCCCTGTGATTATCAATTTAAACCACTTCCTCAACGGTATTGAGGATGGAACTTTATCATAACCATCGCTTGGGGCGGGTATGCAATAATATTTACGGAACTTGATTTACGTAGCCATATCGTCTGCAATTTTAAGCAGAATTTCGTCACTTTTTTGGGGCCCTAATATAGAAACACCGATCGGGCTGGCCGCATCCGCGAGTGGTAGGCTGACTTGCGGACAGCCTGATAAACCTGCTGGACAAGTCAGGCCCATCGTCCTTCTGCGAAAGTCTTCGACCTGTGCGCCGCTGGCTTTTCGTTTCGGGCTAATAGGTGCCGTCGGCATGATAATGATAGCGTTACCGTCAGCCAGAAGAGTATTTATACGCTCTCTGGCGTTGGCGCGAACCGGTTGATATCTCTGTCGATCAGCAGTGGCAAGCTTGGCCGCATAAGCGAACCTCTCCCTGACACCGTGCCCGAATGAAGGTTTTTTAGATTTTATCCAGTTGGCGTGTTCGCCCCATATCTCCAATGCTTGAAGATGTTGGAAGGCGGAATACCAGTGATCGAGACCCTCTCGGGCCAATTGAAGAGGGATTGTCTCAAGCCCTAGGCGCTTGATCAGTTTTGAAGCAGCAATCTCTATTATTGCACGATCTGCGGCTGGTAGTCGCGCAAAAGCATCTTCTGCAAAGATGGCTTTTGTCGGTGAGATATTGAGGGATTCGTCTAACAATAGAACGCTACCCACCGCCCGCAATATGCTGGGATCCTTCGCTAACCAGCCAACGACGTCAAAAGAATTAGCCAAGGGCACTACCCCATCGGCATCGACCCGTCCATGTGTTGGGCGAATACCGTATATACCTGCGAAACTTGCGGGGCACCTGACCGAACCACCACAATCCGTACCCAACGCGAAATCGACGAGATCACCAGCAACGGCCGCCGCTGATCCAGAGGACGAACCTCCAATAGAGCGGCTTGGAGATGTTGGATTAATGGGTGAACCATAGTGGACGTTATCTCCCGCGAGGCTATAGCACATTTCGTCGCACACGGTTTTTCCATAGAGACTGGCACCAGCAGAGAGAAGTAGGTCAACGGCTGACGAATTAGCATTCGGTAAAGGGTGCGTTTCCCGCCACATCGGATGCCCATTGCTTGTGGGGTGGCCTGCTACGTCAAAAACATCTTTCGCTGCAAAAGTTTTTCCGGTCAGTGGCCCGTTTGCGGACCCTTCAATCCTCAGCCGTTCTCCTGGCATGAAGGCGCCGTAATCATCGTACATATCCCACTATCCCAGTTTAGATTTCCACGATCATATCGAACATTTTTAGGTATCCACTATGGTCGGACCAATCAGAAATATTTCTCGTCCTCGTTTGAATAATTGTTGAGGGCAACTTCACTATTTCCTTATGTGGAGCGGCCGGAGTGGTCCTTTTTCTAGTGTCTAAGTTTCTCGCGATATATACGGTGGCAGCCTCCGCAGGTTTGCCTCCCAATCAAACGAAATTTTGATCTAAGAACCGTTGTGCTGGCTCCAGTGTTTGCCGCTTCTATAAAATCGGAGGCCAGAGAAGACATTTTCAACGAAAGAGTTTTAAAGCCAGAGGCATCTGAGAAGATTGCAGACTTGGCGCCAGTAACGCCGTTGTATGTTTCCATTCCAGTGCCTGGAGGAAAAAGACTTGGGATAATCCGACCGATTTCTTCAATCTTTATAGCGGCCTCATTTAAGTCGGTAATACTAACTTCCTGCTTCAGGCCTTTGGCTATTCTCTTCATGCTGTCGCCGAGTGCATGCATAATATCACGCCGTTTAGAGATAATCACGGCATGGTCGGTATTAGGAAATTTCTTCTTAATCTCTTTAATCAACTCTGCGCCGTGTTTGTGCCCCGGGCCGCTGGCGACGACGCTTGGGGCTTGAAGGATAATCGTGATTGCAAGTAATTGAATCGCTAAAAGAGGTAGTGCTTTCATTACCACTTGATATCCCTAAAACATGTTACGAGATGTTTTATTGTCTAAATGCAAAAGAGGCGCCGGGCATTTTCCTCAAAAATCATCTGGCGGTCCTCATCCTCACAGCGGAGATTTTCCAAAACCTTTAATGTAGACCTGATATTATAAGATCCCCCTTCATGATCATATGGAGCGTCAGTGGCAAAAAGGGAATGGTCTGCTCCGAAAAAGTCGAAGCCTGCCTGACTGGCGGCTTGGGCGCCAAACATAGCCGTATCGCCGTAGAAGTCCTTTTTGAAGTAATCCACAAGAGGCTTCTTTAATTTGCCCGCGAAACCCCGTTCATCTCCCATTACCGCATTACGGCTCTCCCATGCTGGTGTGAAACGACCCTCGGCGTGGGGTGCGTACGCACCCCAGTGATGTGCGATTATCTTTAGGCTGGGAATTTCGTCAAACATACCGGAACAGACAATCCGGGCCATTGCTGTGCTTGTTTCGTATGCCCAACCGAAACCCCAAAAGATTTCATAAAATGATCTGTCCTCTGTGAGATAATCCGGATGTGTCTCGGGGCGTGTTGGGTGTAACCATATGATTTTCCCCCGCTCGGCAATTTTAGCGAATACATCACGGAATTCAGGCTGGTCTAATGCTTTATTGTTAACGTTGGTAAAAAGCTGGAACCCAACGGCATTATGTTCATCGATTACTCGATCTACCTCAGCTACAGCCGCTGCTGTGTTATTCATCGGCAGTGAAGCTATAAACCACGGCATACGATCAGGATGTTCACGACAAATTCTTGCCATTCCATCATTTGCGACACGTGTGAGAGCTGGGCTGTCATCGGGACCCGCAATCGCGTCCGTCGGTGGTTGAGACATAGAAATGATTTGCTGATAATCGTCGAACTCGTCAAGCATTCGGAGGCGCGCATCCATGTCGTATATTGTTTTAATCGATTTCCACCTTTTGACAGCGGTGTCCGGCATCAAGCCGTCGACCTGTTCAAAGAATTCGATTGGAAACACGTGATTGAATACGTCTATCTTCATGGCAGATACCCCTGCGTCGATAAGTTATTAATTTAATAGACTGTATATTAGTGCTGTCTTCTGGAAACCATTAAAATAGACATGATCTGTACGCCTATGCGCCTAATGTGTTGCAGAAAAACCTATAATTCGGGACAACGCGGTTATGCACGATTTAAAGACTGCATTTTTTCTCGCTGCAGAGTTAATATTCAAAGGTGATCCCGACCTGATAGAAATCATCGGATTATCTGTGGCCGTCAGTTTGACATCCGTATTTTTTGCTTGCGTACTCGGCATGTTTTTCGGGGCTTTCGTTGCCGTGACCCGGTTTCATGGGCGACCGACTGTTATTGTTCTCTTGAATGCATTGATGGGACTGCCGCCGGTAGTGGTTGGCTTGGGGGTATACTTATGTTTGTCGCGAGCAGGCCCTCTGGGTGTATTTGGTCTACTCTATACACCCCTCGCTATGGTTATCGCCCAGACTATTCTTGTCACGCCGATTGTCGCCGCGCTAACGCGACAAGTGGTGGAGGACCTCGCTGTTGAATACGATGAACAATTGAGGTCATTAGGCGTTTCCGGGTCGCGGCGGATTATAACCTTGTTGTGGGACGCCCGTTATAGCCTAGTTACTGTCTCTCTTGCCGGTTTTGGACGCGCCATCGCCGAAGTCGGCGCTGTAATGATTGTTGGGGGTAATATTGATCACCTTACACGCGTGATGACGACTGCAATCGCTCTTGAAACCTCGAAAGGCAACTTAGCGTTAGCACTTGCTCTGGGTATAATACTTGTGGGAATCTCACTTTTGGTGAATGGCGCAGTTGCTGTTCTTGGCGACCGTTCGCGAAAGATACCCCATGGGTAGCACTATCCTGCCACTTCGGGCTCGGAATCTCCGGTTCTCAGTTGGTTCAAAGGCTTTGATTGATGGAATTTCTCTGACTGTCCACCCGGCCACTTCCACAGTTGTCCTCGGACCCAATGGTGCTGGAAAAAGTTTACTTCTGAGATTGTTACATGGGATGTTTGAGCCGACATCGGGTTCCATAACCTGGGCGAAAGGCCCGAATGATGGAGCCCGACGGCAGGCAATGGTGTTCCAGCGACCCGTGCTACTAAGGCGGTCTGTCGAGGCAAATATTGTATATGCATTAGCTGCGCTGGCGATACCACGCCACCAAAGACCAGCAATGATTGACCTGGCTCTACTTCGCGCCGGACTAACCCAAGCTCGGCGGCTCCAAGCCCGTTTGTTATCGGTTGGGGAGCAGCAACGGCTTTCTGTTGCGCGAGCTCTTGCTTCGGAGCCAGATATTCTTTTTCTAGATGAGCCAACCGCTAGCCTTGATCCTGCGTCGGTACAACGGATCGAGACATTAGTTTTGGAGGCAAATGAACGAGGAACCGCAATCGTCTTGGTTACGCATGATATTGGTCAGGCACGTCGCTTGGGGAAGGACGTCCTTTTTCTGTATAACGGTAAAGAAGCGGAAAGAGGGACTACCGAAAAAGTTCTAAGTAATCCTCAATCCGACGTGGCTCGGGCGTACCTTGAAGGTGAGATAGTTGTTTAGGTTGTTAAACTGCATAGTTCTGACAGCTTTTTTGATGACCTTCCCGGCAACCCAAACACGGGTATTGGCCGAGCGCAATTACATTATTTTACAGTCAACGACATCCGCACAAAATTCAGGTTTACTTAACTATCTAATACCTAAATTCCGTTCCAAAACAGGGGTTGGTGTGCGCGTTGTAGCGGTGGGGACAGGCCAGGCGTTAAAGAACGGTAGAAATGGAGATGCAGACCTCATTTTAGTCCACGCACGGGCGGCGGAAGAGCGGTTCGTTGATTTAGGTTTTGGCATCGAGCGGCATGACGTTATGCGGAACGACTTTGTTTTGATCGGACCAAAATCTGATCCAGCTGGTGTAGCCGCAATGTCCTCCGTGTCGGATGCCTTTTCAGTAATTGCCAAAAGGAAGATTTCCTTCGTTTCAAGAGGTGACGATAGTGGCACCCATATTCGAGAACGTTCCTTATGGAAGATGGCGGGGTTAGACCCGGGTTTAGATAGCGGGGGTTGGTACCGAGAAGTTGGGAGTGGAATGGGGGCGACGCTAAACGTTGCAGTTAGTCTCGGTGCGTATACGCTCACAGATCGAGCGACATGGGCGAGCTTTAGTAATAAAAACGATTTCGATGTTTTGCTGAAGGGGGATGAGCGTCTTGTCAATCGGTATGGCGTGATTCTCATAAACCCAGCCAAACACCGCCACGTGAACGTTATTGGAGCCAGAGCCTTTATTCACTGGCTTACTGGTACAGAGGGTCAAAGTGCTATTGGCGCATTCCGTCTCGATGGTTTGAAGGTCTTTCATCCTATCGCCCAGAGATAGGTGCAAGGGGAAAGAAAACCGGTATACGAGAGATGGAAGTCGCGACGGTTTTAATAATTTTATAGAGACAAGATTCTATTTGTTTAAATAGGAGGAGTTTAACCGAAGTCTTTATTAAACCGTTTGACGTAACTCGGATTTTAGAACCTTGCCGTAATTATTTTTTGGTAGGGTATCGATAAAACGATAGGCTTTTGGACGTTTAAAACGCGCGATGTACTCAAGGCAAAGTGCGTCAAGTTCGGATTCTGTAATTACCTCTCCATGTTTCGGAACAACGAAAGCTATGATTTCCTCACCCCAATCCGGGTGGGGCCGTCCAATTACCGAACATTCTAGGACCCGGTCATCGCGGAGCAAGACTTCCTCAACCTCTCGGGGGTAAATGTTGGATCCACCGGAAATAATCAGATCTTTTGAGCGGTCCTTGAGGGTAAGAAAGCCGTCTGTATCCAGTGTTCCCATGTCACCTGTATAAAGCCAGCCGTCGCGAAGGGTTTGCAAAGACGCATCAGGATTATTCCAGTAACCTCTCATTACAACATCTCCACGGACGAGGATCTCGCCGATTTGACCCGCCGGCAGATCGTTGTCGTCAGTATCCACGATGCGCAGTTCGACGCCGGTTTGAGCCTTTCCGACGGATGCAAGGCGATCAAGGTAGGCTGCGGTGTCGCTAGCGACGTGCAAAGCGCGTGACAGTACTGTAATGGTCATCGGTGCTTCGCCCTGACCATATATTTGTACGAGCTTAGGCCCCAATCTATCGAGCGCTTTTAAGCAATCCTCAGTGTACATCGGGGCGCCACCATATACGATGGTTTTTAAGTTTTGCGTATTCGCCTCGTCCATTTGGGGTGCATTTATCAACCTAGTTAACATCGTAGGTGCCATGAAAATTGTTGTGCCACTCCAAGTCTGTAGGAGGTCCAAAACTTCGGCGGGATCAAAGCCACCCGATACTGGAATCACCTGACAGGCGCTACGTTCAACATGAGGGACTAGGTAAAGACCGGAGCCGTGGCTGTATGGTGCCGCATGTATGATGCAATCGGTCGGCTTAATATCGTCTACGCTGCCGAAATAAGCGGCATTCATTGCACGCAAATTTGCATGCGTCAGCATTGCCCCTTTCGGGCGGCCAGTGGTCCCAGAAGTGTAAAAGAGCCAGGCCAGATCGTCTCCCTTTACTGGGAAGACTTCTCTCGAATTGCCTGCCACCATTTCAGCGTAACCGGTCGATGGAGCCTGAATTAAATGTTTCAGGTCCGGTATATTATCTGTGATACTGCCGATAACATCGATTAAATCGCCGTCCACGAAGCACACCTTAGCGCCAGCGTTATCGAGGATATAAGAAAATTCTTTTGGGTGAAGGCGAGCGTTCATGGGGACGATCGCAAGACCGGCATGCCACGCTCCGAACATGATTTCGGAGTATTCTGGCGCATTTTTCATAGCAATTGCTACATGGTCGCCTGGTTCTATTCCGGGGAGCGCCAGAAGGGCTTCGGCCAATCGTGACGACCGGTCAGAATGCTGGGCGTATGTAGCGACTATTTCGTTACCTAGCGCTAGAGCGGGCGCTTCCGGTGTTTGATAAGCAGCGTCATGAAGAAAGCCTGCGAGGTTCATAAGCCGTTGCCTAGTTTTATCTTTAATTCACTAGGAGTGATGAGGGACTGGGTTAACGGCATTCGACTGACCAAATATTTTATCGGTCTTACAACGATGCGTTGGGCTTGAGGCTGCTTTTTCAAGACGTAAGTCAGCGCGCTGCTTCGAGAATAGAGGTATAATTGGCCACGGCGGACCCTCCCATATTGAACACGCCAGCTATTTCGGCTCCAGAAACTTGCAGTGGACCGGCATCACCCCGCACCTGCATTGCGGCCATAACATGCATTGACACACCTGTTGCACCAATCGGGTGCCCTTTCGATTTTAGTCCGCCCGATGGATTAATGGGCAGTCTGCCATCTTTGGCAGAAACACCCTCCGCAATGACGGTGCCGCCTTTCCCTTTTTCGGCTAGGCCCATAGCTTCATATATTAGAAGTTCGGCAATGGTAAAACAGTCGTGAACCTCGACAACGTCAAGGTCGTTTACGGCAATATTTGCTTGATTGTATGCTAGCCGCCATGCCTTGGCTGCACCCTCAAATTGTGTCACATCGCGGCTAGACATGGGCAAAAAGTCATTAACGTGGGAGGCAGCACGGAAAGCTACTGCCTTTTTCATTCCCAACGCAACTTCTTTGCTAGCTAATACAACCGCTGCTGCTCCGTCAGTTACAGGCGAGCAGTCTGAACGTTTAAGCGGACCCGAAATAAAAGGGTTTTTCTCGGAAGCCGTGCGGCAAAAGTCGTATCCCAGATCCTTTTGGAAATGGGCCAGTGGGTTAACTGCACCATTGGAGTGATTCTTGGCCGCGATCTGTGCCAGGGCGTCGGAATGATCTCCGTATTCGCTAAAATATCGCTCAGCGATGCGCGCAAAGATATCGACGAAGGAGCCGTTCTCTCCGCCTTCCTCCTTGAAATAACTTGCTTTTGTCAAAACTTCGCCGATTGCAGTGCTATTTAACTCGGTCATTTTTTCGACGCCGACGCAAAGTACAATCCTTGCATTACCAGCAGCAATGGAGTTTAGCCCCTGAAAAATTGCAGCTGTACCTGTAGCACAGGCGTTTTCTACTCGTGTCGCTGGCGTAAAACGCAAACCTTTGTGAGCCTGAAGGACCAGCGATGCTGGGAATTCCTGCGTCACGAAACCACCATTGAAATGTCCAATGTAGATTTCGTCGACGTCTTCGGGTGCGATACCGGCGTCGAGAAGGGACTCCGTGGCAGCTTCGACTATGAGGGTTTCAAGTTCAACACCTTCGTGTTTTCCAAATTTAGTGTGGGCCCAGCCCACGATGCAGCCAGTCATCTCGCTCTCTCTCCACCTAAACCAATTGCGATACTGTGTCAGGAAGTTCGAGTGCGTCAAGTGATCTCAGCTGTAATTCGTCCGCCGAGCGGATATTTGATAGGTGGGTACCATTCGGTTTCGTAGTTAATGGATAATGCAACTTGCTCATTCGAGGATTTTTCGTAATCTTGGATTTATGAGTATAATTGAGTGAAAATAATGACGGGGGGGGTATTCGATGCCATGCCGTTCCGTAGATATCTTGGTTTGGCTGGTGAATAGGATCAAATCCAATTCTGATATTATGTTGCCGGAGATCAATTGTCAGTTTCATGAGGAAACGTCGGATGATTTTTTGCATCCCTTCTCTCGGGTCTACTCCGAGGGTATTTACCGAAGTTTTGGGGGCGGAAAATTGAAGAGTTTGAGTTTATTAGCGCACGATTCTCGCGAACGCCTGTCGTTAAAGGTTGACGATATGGTGAAGGTCTAAAAGTATTTAATCCCTAGGAAAGTAAGAATGCAGCGCCTCTTCGCCCCCGACCCTGATAAATATTCCGATGATCAGAGACGGATAGCGGACTCAATTACTGAGACAAGAGGGTCAATTCGCGGACCATTTGGACCCTGGTTGCATGCTCCCGGACTCGCTGATCCAGCGCAAAAATTAGGTTCCTTTTTACGCTACGGGTCGAATTTACCCGGGAATTTAAGGGAATTAGCGATTTGCACTGTCGGCCAATATTGGCAGGCAAATTTTGAATGGTTTGCGCACGCGCCGTTAGCAGTGGAGGAGGGTGTAGATGCCAGTGCGATTGAATTACTTAGAACCGGTAAAAACCCAGAACCCCTGTCGGACCAGGAGCAGTTGGTCCATGAAATCGCGCAAGAAATAGTCAAAACCGGAGAGCTTTCGGACGTATCCTACAAGAGCGGCGTTGACCTTCTTGGTGATGAGCTGATGGTGGAACTGATCGGGATTTGCGGTTACTACACTCTAATCTCATTTACTCTAAATGTATTTCGAGTAGCTATACCCGAGGGTGAGCCAGAACCGTTCACCAAATAATAAATAGGCATTATCCCTTAAAAGCGGGCTCGCGTTGCTCAAATAGTATGGGTATTAGCTCCTTGTAGTTTTCTGGAGCGTAAGGGCTTACTCAGCGAGGCGCTTTATATCTTGACTGGGGTGAGTATAAACTTTTCCCGAGACATCTCCAAAGTATCCGCCTCAACCCGCCTCAAAATGCGAGTTATCTAGTTAACTCAGGCATAAGAATAGACTCTGTCCATAAATTCCTCATAATTATAAACTTAGCAACTATACCGATGTGGCGTGTACATCGGGATTTACCGGATCGACGGAGGATGTATGCTCTGCCGAAGCGGCAGAAGATTTTGGGACACAGTCGGCGAGTGTGTGATATTTCCTCTATAATTATACGGTCTGTTTTGTTACTGGCATGGCTGTCGACTTCAGCGCAGAATCGGTTCTCCTTAATACAGGTAAAAATCGATTAGCCACATGACAGAGTTCAAAATCCATATCGGTTGTGATATCGGGGGAACCTTTACAGATATTGTCGCACAGCTTGCAGACGGAACCCTGCATGTTCGTAAAGTGGCTTCTACGCCGAACGATCCGGGACAAGCAGTAGTAACCGGCTTGGCGGGCTTGCTCAAAGACCTTGGGGCTGAATTTAGCGCTGTTCGGGAGATAGTGCATGGCACCACGGTTGGATCAAATACGATTCTTCAAAAATCTGGAGCTAAGACAGGTCTAATCACGACAAGAGGCTTTCGCGATATTCTCGAGATTGGTCGTATCCGAACTCCCACGATGTTTAACCTCTCATGGGAAAAGCCGGAGCCATTGGTGCCTCGTAGGTATCGCTTAGAGATCAGCGAAAGAATGGGCGCTGACGGAGAGGTTGTTCACCCGCTTTCTGAGGAAGAGGTAATTTCGGCTGGCGAGATGCTCGTCGAAGAAGGGGTTGAGTCCGTTGCTATTTGCTACATTAACTCTTGTGTGAATCCTTCAAATGAACGCCGAACTGTTGACATTCTGCATCAAAACTTTCCCGACCTATTAGTGACAGCTTCTTGTGATGTGTTGCCCGAGATGAAGGAATACGAACGTACGTCGACCACAGTAGTCAATGCTTACCTTTTGTCGGAAATGAGACGATATCTTGCAAATTTGACGCTAAACCTGTCCGACGCGGGAATGAAAGCACCACTTCTGGTAGTTGCATCATCTGGCGGCATGATGCGAGTCGAGACAGCCAGCGCCGTACCAGTATTTGCGGTTGGTTCGGGACCGGCGGGTGGAGTGATGGGGGCCGCGCGTTTGGGACAAGACAATGGCTATGAGAATGCCATTGCGTTCGATATGGGTGGTACGACAGCGAAAGCTTCTATTATCGAGTGTGGCGAACCAAGTCTAACATCGGAGTACGAGTTCCGTGATGGTATTTCTACCCCAAGCCGATTTATTAAGGGTGGTGGTTATATGTTGAAAGTGCCTGCCATAGATATAGCCGAGGTAGGGGCTGGCGGAGGCTCGATAGCTTGGATCGATGAGGGCGGTTTACTCCAGGTGGGTCCGATATCCGCTGGAGCTGATCCTGGTCCTGCTTGTTACGGTCTTGGTAACGACCGACCTACCGTCACCGACGCAAACGTCATTCTTGGGTACCTCAATCCGGATGGCTTGGCTGGTGGGAGTCTAGCAATCGATGTGGGGCTTTCTGAAAACGCGGTGATGGAGAAAATCGGTAAACCACTTGGACTAAACATGGTCCAAGCGGCGGCAGGGATCAGAAAAATCGCCAATGTTGCTATGGCTCGAGCTATCCGTTCAGTAACAGTTGAAAGGGGACGTGACCCGCGGGATATGGCTCTAATGGCATTCGGTGGATCTGGTCCCGTGCACGCTGTGGAAGTGGCAGGATTACTGGGTATTCGAAAGGTAATCGTGCCACCGATGTCAGGCGTGTTTAGTTCGGTCGGAATGTTGGCATCTGACGTGGAACACAACTTTGTACGTAACCTGCTCCAACCTATTGCGAGACTGGAGGTCCCCCAATTTGCTGAGGCCATTGCTAAGTTGCGTGAGGAGGGTGTTGAGCGTTTACGTATCGACGGGTTTCCCAACAGCCAGATACAATTATCATTCAGCGCGGATGTTAGATATATCGGGCAGTCCTCGGAATTGACAGTCCCAATTAACCCGGAAGAGATTTTCGAACAGGGGTTCGATGTCCTAAAGCGCGCCTTTCAGGTGGCTTACGAAGATACATACGGATATATAAATGATGAGGCAAAAGAACTTGTGAATATACGACTAGCTGCCCGGGGTATTCGGGACAACCGTCTAAGTTTTAAGGGAATTGATTCTCAGGTTGTGGCGCTTGATATCCCGGACGAACAACGTTCGGCCTGGTTTTCGGTGACGGAGGATTATACACCGACACCTACTAGAGCACGGACAACAATTACGGACGGTTTGATTGTGGGTCCTACAATACTTGAATCTTACGATACAACGATCGTTTTGCCGCCGGACTCTATTGCGGCTGCAGATGGCTGTGGGAGTGTTGTCATTGATGTTCCTGATAGCGCGATGGTGTATTGAAAATGACCCCTGATATTGATCCAATTACCTTTGCTGTTATCAAAAATGGCCTAGACTCGATTGTTGATGAAATGGCGTATGACGTCATGCGCACTGCACGGTCCGAGATAGTAAAGGACGTGATGGATTTCTCTGCCGCAATTTGCGATGCATCTGGAAATATGATCGCGCAAGCAAAAACCGTAGCACTTCATCTTGGTGCTGTACCGGAGGCAATGGGCGTGGTGTTAGAACAATACGGTGATAGTCTCTCTCCGGGGGACGCAGTAATACTCAATGACCCCTATCAGGGCGGAATGCACCTCCCAGACATTTTTATGTTCATGCCGATATTTCATGGAACTCATCTACAGGGTTTTACGGTTGTCATATGTCATCATACAGACGTTGGTGGGCGTGTGGCGGGATCAAACGCCAGCGATTCTGAGGAAATTTTTCAAGAAGGGCTAAGGATCCCGGCGTTAAAATTTTTTGAAAATGGAAAAATAAATAACACTCTAATTAAGTTAATCGATTTAAACGTTAGATTACCAGATCGTGTTATCGGTGACTTGAAAGCGCAGTATGCTGCTTGTGGTACCGGCGCGCGTGAAATGAGCAAACTATTTGATCGTTATGGTGCAACGAGGGCCCAAATTTATTTCACTGAGCTTCTTAATTATGCCGAGCGCATGACCAGAGAGGAAATCCGGAAGTGGCCGGACGGGGTGTATGAATTCACGGATTATATAGACGATGACGGTTTCACTGACGAACCTATTCCAATTAAAACTTCCATTACAGTTAATGGTGATGGGGTAACAGTTGACTATACGGGCACTGCCCCACAAGTGCCTGCAGCTCTGAACTCGACTAAATCCTACACCAATTCCTGCACCTATTTGTCGGTTCGATGCGTCCTAAAAGGCGATATACCTAATAATGCCGGCGTGTTTCGGGCGATAGACGTAAAAGCACCCGAGGCATCTATCGTGAACCCGAAAATGCCCGCTGCCTGCGCTGCTCGGGCGTTAACAGGATATCGTATCGTTGACACAATGTTTGGTGCTTTAGCGAAAATCGTGCCAGATATAGTGCCGGCTGCGGGCGAGGGCGGTAATACGGTTGTGTCTCTGGGTGGGTATAAGGCCGATGGAAATCCATTTATCATTGTTGACATGATTTGTGGCGCTTGGGGCGGTCGACCGGATAAGGATGGGATCGAGGCCATAACAAATCCCTCGCAGAATCTTTCGAATACGCCGGTCGAAACAATGGAATCGCAACATCCCGTCCGGGTAGAAGAATATGCGCTTGTACCAGATAGTTGTGGCGCAGGTGAATTTCGCGGTGGCCTTGGCGTTGCTCGATCATACCGCCTTTTGGCGAGGGAGGCGGGGTTGCAACTGCGTGCTGACCGGATGAAAATCAGACCTTATGGGCTCGCCGGGGGTGGGGAGGCAAGCCCCGCTGTAAACGAGATTACAACTCATGCGGGCCACCACATCTCTCTGCCCAGTAAAATCAATAGAAAGTTGGAACAGGGCGATTTAATCCGCCATGTTCAGCCAGGCGGTGGTGGTTTTGGTGATCCACTAAAACGAGATCCCCATAGCGTCGCGCGAGATGTCTGGAATGCTAAAATTTCAGCTGCATACGCACGAGAACATCACAAGGTTGTGGTTGATCCTAGCACAGGTGTTATCGACAAAGTGGCAACTTTAGCACTTCGCCAAGTCAACTGAGACTTATTATCAAAAGCGATAGACGGATCTATCGTTTTTTTAGGAAATCCGAGAGTTAGTCCAGTGCTACAATGTTGTCAGCAGCGTTTCGGCCATCGCGGCTAGGAACTAGCTCAAACTCGACCTTTTGGCCCTCACGCAACCCTTGCAGTCCGGCCCGCTCAACAGCGGAAATATGAACAAACGCATCTTTCCCGCCTTCGTCGGGCTCAATAAATCCAAAACCTTTTGTGGGGTTGAACCACTTAACGGTACCTGTCGGCATAGTAACTCCTTAATCGACGTCTAATTATTTTAATCATTTATATAATTGATCTGTGCAGTCTTGACCTTACTGTCCGAGCGCTTCTCGTCATACGCGCTCTACGGCGATAAGAACGAGTAGCCAACATCAATCCCTCAAAGCTTAGCGTTTTTGTCGCTTTAAACGCAAACCCTTTCATAAAACGGTATACGGTTGTCTTAAAAAATGTTTTCCCGCTCATAATTGCCTCAATATTTAAAAATTATGAGTTTGTTCCGTCGCCTTTAGAAATTACGTATTTACGACGGAATTACCAGCTTTTGCCGCAAGGCTCTCGGCGGGATCGGTCAACCCGTCTGAAGGGCCATGAGGCAAAGGTATTCGATTAGGTCTACAAACTTTCAAAGTGTTTCGAACTGTTAGGACTCCACATCGATGTTGCGATAGTCATAAAATCTTGGCGTTCACGAAGGCCATCTCGCAAGTGAGGCGGAATTAATTCGCATAACTCGTGTTTAGCCGTTCCGGGTAACGGTGAATTAATTAGTTTTGCACCATTCATTGCGGTTGCAACACCGCTGGTGATGATCCCGAATGGAATGTCGCGGCGATCGTTAGGGTCAGTTGCCGTGATTGTTTTGCTTGCGGACACCTCTCCAAAAGCATCAAAATCTCGACGCCAGAAAGGAATATTATGCTCTGTTTCCGCGGTATCCGCCGCCGTAGCGTATCATCCGTGTTTGCCTCCGAGGACAGTTATCTCCACGTTTCTTGCCTTCGGTATGTATAAAACCAAATCCTTTTAAACGTATTTGAATTTCAACAAAGCGTTCATTTCATCTGCAGAACAACTTTGCCTTGGGCGTGATTGGTCTCGCTTAGACCGTAAGCTTCGATTGCGTCGTCGAGGTAATATACGCTCCCAACACTGGGCCTAACGGCGCCTACTTGAATTAGTTCAACGATACGTTCGACGCCCGCTCGATCGTATTTAACCAAGGGGGTATCGACCCTAATATCCTCGCGCGTTTTTTCACTAGGGACCGGCTCCGCATTGAGGCAAACCATTAGGCCGCCAGATTTTAGAATGTCGTATGATCGTATATTAGTGTCTCCACCTAAGGTGTCATAGACTATGTCTATATTGGAGACGACCTCACGAAAATCCTGCGAGCGATAGTCTATTACCTTATCGGCCCCAAGATTCTCAACAAATTCAGTATTTGTGGGGCTTGCTGTGGTATACACTAGCGCTCCGCGGGACTTGGCATACTGTATGGCGAATGAACCGACGCCGCCGGCGCCGGCATGGATTAAAACCTTCATTCCGGCAACGATATTGGCGGTCTGCTCCAGAGCGGTGAGCGCGGTCAGTCCGACGAGGGAAATAGAGGCTGCTTCAATGTGGGAAATCTCGGGGGGCTTGATGCCTAGAGCGTTGGCTGCAACCGCAACTAATTCCGCATGGCTACCCCAACGGTCTGGTGGGCAGGTGCCGAAAACAGTATCACCTTTTTTTAGGTGATCCACGTTTTGACCGGCTGCGATCACTACGCCGGATAAGTCTCTTCCCGCGACATCCGGAAACTCAAGTTCAAACCGTCCACGCATCTGGCCAGATCTTACCTTCCAATCGATCGGGTTCAGCCCCGCTGCGTGCACTTCAACCAACACGTCGTCGGGTCCTGCTTTGGGATCTGGCATTTCAGCGATTCTCATACCAGAAAGGTCACAATAATCGTCGTAAATAAGTGCTTTCACGTCAGGAGCTTCCATAGGGGTTTGGGGGGAGTGAGATGCCAAATTGGCTGCGAAGGAGATCTTCAATCAGGTCAAAACACGAGCCATAGCGAATAACTTCCATCGTGCTAACATTAATCATTGTAGATGAATGATTGTATTGGTTCCATCGCATTAGACCATAATCGATTACGATATCAGCTACTGCAAGAATTTCTGATTCGATCTCTGAGGGGTGAAACTTGACACCTCGGAGTGATACATTCGCAGAGGAACCTATCGCCATACGGTTTTCGGCAAATGCCAGCTGCGCGATCTTTTCCATTAGAGTGCCGGCATTTAGTAACATTGCGAGTGTCCCGTTGTGTGTCGTTTGTTTTAATGTGTCGTCGGGAAGGTTTGCTAGCGATGGGTGATCCATAAGGACCGGGGCCGCGGTCCCCATCGGAAGATCCCATTCCTCCGTGATAGCTTCGACAATTAGACGGCGCTCATCAGGCAGGTCGTGCAGCTCCAAATGCATTTCTTTACAGCCGATGACGGCGTTGAGTTTTTCAGGTTTGCGCTTTTTTGCCGTGAAGATGCGCCAGATCGCCTCGGGCTCGCAAGCGACGATGACATACCCGACATGGGTCGGTATTACGCCTATCCCGCCATCCTTCAGAATAGCGTATACCCGTTGCGCGTCGGCGTCATAGTTATAAATAGCCACGATGAAAAAGCCCCGTTGAAGTTATTAATTCAATTATTAGTTAGTCGGTATCGTATCCCTAAGTGTGGTATTTGGATTTTATCCGATATCCGTAGGAATAGATCGAGAGAAAATTATGTCCACAGAACTTAGAGCGCCAAATGGTCTGCGTCGAAGTCTCGAAGAATTACCCGGCTCACTTATACGCCATATTGCCGAACCAAATATGGGTCGTGATGGATTATTGAAACTCTGGTTTGGCGAACCCGACGTGCCGACCCCGCAGTTCATCAAGGATGCGGCCACCGCGGCCCTTGACGATGATCATGTGTTTTATGCCAAAAATCGTGGCGTACCGCTCTTACGAGATACTATCGCTACCTATGCGTCGTCTTTGCACGGCAGAGATATAGATCTAGATCGGATTACGGTAACTGGTTCCGGAATGAATGCGATTATGATGGTGTCTGAGGCTCTGATGGCACCTGGTGATAATATGGTTGCCGTCGGTCCAATTTGGCCTAATTGTAAAGAGACCGTGCGCATCATGAGCGCAGAGCCCCGTCAGGTCGCTCTTAAATTAGGAGAAGATGGCCGCTGGAAACTGGATATCGATGAATTATTTGCGGCTTGTGATGGTCGCACTCAGGCAGTGTTTATCAACTCACCGGGTAATCCGACCGGGTGGGTAATGCCCGCTGCCCAGCAGAAATTGGTATTGGAAGAATGTCGCAAACGCGGGATATGGCTTATCGGAGACGAGGTATATATTCGGCTTGCTTACGAATCGAACCTGCCACTCGGTCGGGCGCCATCTTTTCTGGATATTGCTGATCCCAAAGACCGAGTAATCGTAATCAACTCTTTTTCTAAGTCATGGTCGATGACTGGGTGGCGTCTTGGATGGATCACCCACCCCGCTGATGCCGGCCAAGGCTTTGAGAAATTGGTTGAATATAATATCGCTAATCCCACGACATTCGTGCAATACGCTGGTGTTACCGCTATTCGTAAGGGAGAGCCGTTCATCAAAGAAACATTGAAGAGGTACCGGCAAAACCGCGACATAGTGGTCCAGCGCTTAGGGGCAATGAAACGGGTAACGTTATCGCGTCCTGAGGGGGCATTCTATGCATTTTTTGCGGTTGAAGGAATGAAGGATTCTGTTGCTTTCGCGCAAAAACTAATTGATGAAGTTGGTGTTGGCTTGGCGCCCGGTCTAGCCTTCAGCGATGATGGCGAGGGCTGGATGCGGCTTTGTTTCGCGGCTGATACTCCGACAATCTCCGCAGCTATGGATAGGCTGGCTTCAACACTTGATTAATTCGGAAAAGGCCTAAGTGCCGGGCCTTTTCAAAGAGTAAAACCCAGCCAGATATCTTTTTGTCTACTTCGCGTGTTTAAACCAACATAGAAATCCAAAACTACCGATAATTTTGGATTTCCTAGATAACCGGTGATGCGCCGCCGTCCACGTTGATTGACGTACCGGTGATATATCCAGCCTGATCCGAAGCCAAGAAACAGGCAATATTGGCAAATTCGTCGGTTTCGCCGATACGACCGAGCGGAATATTTCGCTTATTTGCTATCCGTTGGACGAAAACCTCATAGTCTAATGCGTCCTTTTCTTTTTCGAAGGCTCTTTCCCACTGGGCAGATTTAATTAACCCTACCATCAACGCATTAACTAGGACGTTGTGCGGTGCTCCCTCGCTGGCGAGTACTTTGGTCAGCGCCAGTCCGGCGGCCCGGGATACGACAGTGGGGGCACCGCTAGCGGTCGGTGCCTTAGCACCAATGTTGAGTACATTTATAATTCGACCCCATTTTCGCTGTTTCATTCCCGGGAGGGCAGACCGGCATAGACGCACCGCCGCCATCAGCTTGAGTTGTATATCTTCATCCCAATCGTTATCGGTGACCGTCTCAAATGGTTTTGCTCGTGATGTACCGGCATTGTTGACCAGAATGTCGATTTTTCCAAAGGCTTCTTCAACATCTGAAAATGCTTTGGCTGTTTCCTCAGAACTCAGAAGGTCGCAGGTGATGGCAATTACTTTACCCTTTCCGGCGGCTTCTACTTCTGCTTTTGCAGTGGTTAGTACGTCCGGCCGGCGGGCTATGATGGCGATATCAGCTCCAGATTGCGCAAATCGGATCGCCATGCCCTTTCCTAAACCCTCGCTGCCACCGGTGATAAGGGCTGTTCGCCCATCGAGTGAAATTTCCATGAAATCTGCTCCCTAAGCCGGACCTGACGCTGGGGCAGCTTCAGGCGAGGTGGGTTGAGTTTTGGTTAATAGAATTCCGACAATAATGAGGTTGATGCAATTGACAGCGACGCCGATAAGGAAGGGTAGGTCGTAGCTGCCAGTCGCATCGAATAGGGCGCCGCCCATCCAACTGCCAAGGCCCATCGCACAGGCCCCAAATAGGAAGACAATTCCGGTGCGTCGGCCGGCTTCTTGAGGTGGCATATATTCACGAATTATTACTGCGTAGACTGGAAAGATACCACCGTATCCGAGGCCAAAGCCGATCCCGACCACGTAAAGTAGGAAAGTTGTGTCTGCATATGCCAATAGCGCGAGCATAGCGGCCTGAAGTGCGGAAAAGGAAAACAAAGCCCACATTCCACCATAACGATCGGACAAAATGCCGACCAGGAGTACTCGGCTGAAAAATGCGGCCATAAGGGTTACGGAGAGAACCGTTACAGCGTCGGTCAGTGGCAGCCCCTTGTCAGTGGCATGCGCTACCAGATGGGCTAGGGGTAGAGCCATAGATACGCAGCAGCCGATGATTGCAGCGCATAGCACCATCTGTAAATGGAGATAGCTCAGGCTTGTCTCGCTACGGCGAGCGCCGCGCCGAGAATACGCGGTCTTGTTTGGTTGCTCCGAAGCCTCTGCGGCCTGAAGAACTGAAGTTTCCGGCGGTGTGCGGACAAAAATTAAACACATAGGTAGCATGATGCATCCGGCGATAATCCCGAATCCTATAAAGCCGTTGCGCCACCCCACCTCCGTTACGGCAATTCCGAATATTGGTGGCCATATGATCCCCGACAGGCTCTGCCCGCTAGCCACGATGCCCACTGCCATGCCGCGCCTTCTGTCATACCATTTTGAAATGTTGGCCATTAACGGTGCGTATAGACTCCCCTGTCCAAGAAAACCGAATAAAACTAGATAAACTGAAAACAGTTGCCATTGGACGTCAACGAGGGTGGTAAGGATAGATCCTGTGACAACCGCAAAGGTGGCTACGACTGGAAGTACGACCGCGCCCAGACGGTCGAGCAGATATCCCATTAGAATTCCCCCGAGCCCGCCACCGATAAATTGGAGCGAAAACGCCAGGGAGGGGACTTCGCGGGGCCAGCCGAATTCAGCAGAAAGATCCTTTAGCGTGACTGCGATCAGAAAAAGGCTTCCAGAACCGACAAATATCATCGCGTGGGAACATAGCAACACGATAAAACGAAATCGGAGGAGTGACTTGTGTTGGTCGGACATTGTGTATCTTAAGTCGTATTAGTCGCTGATAATATGTGGTACGAACCGGGCGTCGTCGCCGGTTATGAGAGTGGTATCTTCGCGGATACAAATACCGCAGGCCTTACTCGCGACTAGCCAAGATCCGATCATTGGGTAGTTGCCATCGAAGTCTGGAAGAGGGTGAAGCGCCTGAATGATATGACCCTCGGCTCCGTAATCTCCATCTACGCTAATAATCCGGTCGCCGTCTCTGAATATTTCCACATTAGCGCCTTCGCGCGAAAATAATGGCTTGCGTACAAAATTACCGTCTAAGGCAGAGGCCGCAGGATCGCCTTCGAAATAAGCCGGCAGCAGGTTGGGATGACCTTCGAACATCTCCCACAAAAGGGGCAACAATCCCTTATTGGAGAGGATTGCTTTCCAACCCGGCTCTACAAAACGGACGCCGGACTTTGGAATATGTTGCCCAAATTCCTCCGACATGAGCCATTCCCATGGATATAGCTTAAAGAGGTTTTCGATAAGGTTATCCTGAAGATCTGTGAAGCGACCCTCACCATTTACGCCTATGTCCTCAATATAGATTAATCGGGTTTCGAGTCCACTCTGTCGGGCGCAGTCCGCCAGGTACTCAACGGTTCCTTGGTCTTCATCGGAATCTTTGCAACATGCGAGGTGCAAGGTGCCGTTAATAACCATTTTGCTCCACGCTTGCGTCAGAGCTTCGTGCAAAGAATTAAATTGGTCACTTCCGTCCGGGATCAAGTTGAGTTCAACTGCCTGTTCGAGCCAAACCCATTGAAAGATCG
>CETH01182752.1_pt1 | contig 22919 bp, 23 predicted proteins | sample 361461 | NCBI WGS metagenome assembly CETH01 (sample SAMEA2622695, study PRJEB7988) | marine metagenome | isolation source: saline water (ENVO:00002010), including
TATATGTCTAGTCAGGGAACACACCAGCATAGGCCGACATTTGGTGAAATTTTCCACAAACCTGCGACGGCATTCCGTATCATCTCTCCCGATGTAGGCGGCGGGTTCGGAATGAAGAACGGTGTTTTTCCGGAGGATGCTCTATGTGCATGGGCATCCAGGGAGCTGGGTAGACCGGTTAAATGGACCGGGGATCGATCGGAATCGCTTGTCAGCGATACGCATGCCCGTGATGCCGAAACCGATAGCGAGATGGCTTTGGATGAAAATGGCAGAATTCTCGCCATTCGGGTTAAGGCGGATTACGGGGTCGGCGCATACTTGGCCGCTTCCGCGCCAGTACCGGCCTGTATCGGGTCTATGGTTTATCAAAACGTTTATGAATATGAGGCTATGCATATCCATATCCGGATCGTCTTCTCAAATACCACTTGGACTGGCCCCTATCGGGGCGCTGGTCGTCCGGAAGCAGTCTACGTTGTTGAACGCCTTCTGGATATTGCGGCCGATGAGATGGGAATTGATCCGGTAGAGATTCGGCAGAGGAACTATATTCCTAAGGATAAAATCCCGTTTACTACACTGATTCCAACGGTCTACGACTCTGGGGATTTTTCTGGCATTACTTCGCATGCGGCTGCGGTCGCTGACGTAGATGGCTTTGAGGCGCGGAAAGCGGAAAGTGCCTTACGCGGGAAACTGCGTGGGCTGGGGACATGTTCTTTCATCGACTTCGCCTCTCCTTTCAACGACCGGATGGAAATTCGATTCGACGAAACCGGTGCGGTAACGATTATTAGCGGGACCCATAGTCACGGACAAGGTCACCAAACGTCCTATGCGCAAATGATCCATAGCTGGCTCGGTGTGCCTTTCGAAAAGATCCGTCTTGTGCAAGGCGACTCGGACAAAGTTACTTTCGGCCGAGGTACCTATGGCTCCCGATCAATGACGGTCGGCGGGTCGGCACTTCGTCTTGCTGCTGACAAAATCATTGAAAAGGCAAAAAAAATCGCCGCACATGTGCTAGAGGCAGCGGTAGAAGACATCGAGTTCTTAGATGGCACCCTGACGGTCGCCGGCACCGACAAGTCGCTACACATTTGCGACATGGCACCGATGGCTTATATGCCAATGGGATGGCCTGGCGAACTCGGTATTGGACTCGAGGCCGAAGCGACTTGGTCGCCGGAGCAAGGCCCAAACTGGCCAAACGGAACACACTTCTCCGAAGTAGAGGTCGACCCCGATACGGGCTTTGTGGAACTCATTCGACATGTGGCGGTGAATGACTCCGGCGAGGTTATCAACCCCCTTCTGCTTGCCGGACAAGTACATGGGGGTGTCGCGCAGGGTATCGGTCAGGCACTGATGGAGGACGTTACTTACGATCCTGACGGACAAATATTAGCCGGATCATTCCTCGATTATTGCATGCCGCGCGCCGACGATTTACCAATGATTGAAACCTCCGATTTCGTAGAAGCGTGTCAGACAAATCCTCTAGGTGTAAAGGGTGGCGGTGAATCGGGCACAGTTGGGTCGATCGCTGCTGCTGTGAACGCAATCATCGACGCACTCTCCGATTATGGCGTGAAGGATATCGATATGCCTGCTACACCTCTTAAAGTTTGGCAAGCGATCCAAGAAGGAAAATCCGCGTGATGGACAATCGAAAGAAACAACTGCGCGATATTATCGCATCTAAATCATTCTCAAGGGGCGGCGACTTCAAGCTGGCGTCAGGTCAATCAAGCGGGTTCTATTTCGACATGAAGCCGACCGTGATGGATCCTAACGGTGCACGCCTTGCTGCTGAACTGATCCTTGAGGTCGTCGCGAACGAGGACCTAGACTGTGTCGGTGGAATGGCAGTTGGTGCAGTGCCGATTATTACTGCGGTCGCGATGGCATCAACGGGGACTGACCGATCTCTACCAGGCTTTCTTGTCCGGAAGGAGGTGAAAGAACGCGGCACAGAGAAACAGGTTGAGGGCAACTTGGTCCGAGGTGGCAAAGCACTTATCGTGGAGGACGTCACCACAACGGGAGGTTCGTCAATGCAGGCAATCGAGGCCGTAAACCGCGAAGGTAACGGCAGCGTTCCAGTCGTCGTCACCATAGTTGACCGGCTACAAGGCGCGGAGGAAAATTTCCGAAAACAGGGTATCCGCCTGATCGCGCTTTTAAACAAGGACGATTTCGCCGAATAAAAATTCCAGTCGCCTAAAAATAAAATCGCAGAGGTTACAAACACGAAACAGCTATCATGGTAGATAGTCTAAATTCTTATTGACGCATCTATATTGCGACGGCCGACTATCAAACATCTGGCCAACCGCTCCCGATCAACACCCGGTTTTGCCATCTTATGATTTTATTATATTAGTCTCTCCGATGCGGTTATAAAAATGTGGTGCGAGTTCCGCCATAATCGAGGGCATCACGAAGCCGTAGCACCCGTTGCTAGATGCGGAGGCATTCCTCTCTTATAGAAAAGCTTAATTAGTCGATGTCGGGCGCTGTCTACACAAACGTCTTTGATATTTTTTTAAATGGATAGACCACGTTCGGTTATAGTTTAACCTTGTTTAAGTCTTGCCACCCGAATAGCTTCCGGTCCGCATAATGAAACTGTGGAGGCGAGCGACTTGCCGTTTAAGAGCAAATATATGACCCGCGCTGAGTGGGCAGACTGTGATCCGCTAGGGCAAATATTTTATCCTAATTATTTCCGCTGGTTTGACATAGGTACTCACACGCTTCTGACTGCGGCCGGTATTCCTTACGAACAGGTGATCGAGAAATACGGCTTGGCTGGTCTACCGCTAGTGGATGCGCAGGCTTCTTTTCGAGGTCGTTGCCGTTGGACTGATCATCTGGAGGTCGAGAGCTTTATTTCGGAGTTCGGTCGTAAAAGTTTTACGGTAACGCATAATATTTGGAATGATTCCCTCGTGGCGGTTGAAGGAAAAGAAATCCGCATATGGGGGCTATTTAATCCAGAAGACGATACAAAGCTAAAAGCCGGAGAGATCCCTCAAGAATTTAAAACGATATTTGCATAAACTTATCGAATAGGGGAAAGGAAAAGATAGTTTTTGCGTATGAAAAAAATGTCGCTTTAGCAATTTAAATGAGGAAACAGCAATAATATACCGCCCTTCTGGATAGCTATATTGCTGCTATGGATTGAATGCATTATCCAATTTATGTTGTTTTACTAACCGGGTCTTAGACTGCCACATTCTCCCGGAAAAGACCCAGTTTCTGCTGTACCGGCTGATCAGTAAAACTGAACAAGAAAGCATCGGTATCAACATGATGCTCGTGTTCATACCACGCTGGTACAACGAATGTATCCCTCTCCTTCCAATCAATCATCTGGCCATTTATCACCGTGCTTCCAGATCCTTCAACACAGTGGTACACCCAAGCGGCTGTTGTTTGATATTTTTCGCCTGTAAATCCGCCCGGAAGCATCTGCATATATGTCGAGATTGTGGGCATAACAGGCCCACCGGTGGTGGGATTGATATATTCAAGTTTTATGCCGTGCCGAGGGTCGATATCGCGTGACTTAGTCAATGTCTCCAGCGTCTGGCGGGTCTGAACGTAGGGGTAATGGAACACCGGCGAGTTCTGGGATTGGAAAGTTTCGCCGAACGGTAGCATGTTTCCTCCATAGCGCGCCATGTTATCCCCAGTTGGCCGCCCTTGAGGAAATTCTGAATCAGGATAGGGTTCGGCGAATACTGGGCCTAGGTGCCTTACTAACGGAATGTCCAAGCCATCTAGCCAAACCACTGGCACATCGCCATCATGACCGTGATCATGCCATACCCAGGAAGGCGTAAGAATCAAATCACCAACCTCCATGTAAGCTTTTTCGCCGTTGATTGCGGTGTAAGCACCGGAGCCCTCGACTATAAAACGAAGTGCTGCTGGTGAATGGCGATGCGCCGGCGCAATTTCTCCTGGCATTATCAGCTGTAGTCCAGCGTATAACGCTTCCGTAATACATGATTTTTCTTCAAGACCCGGATTTTCCAAAACCATCACACGGCGTTCCGCCTCCTCGGCAGAAATAACGTCTGCCGATTCCATAATATAGGGTCGACAAAGGTCATAATCCCATTTATGCGGGACCGCCTCGGTAACTGGCGCCTCCGCCAACAACGTGTGCAGAACTTCCCAAAGCGGCGTCATTTTTTGTTCCGCCATCCTGCCATAAAAATCGGCGCGGGCGTTGGTCAACTCAGGTTTTTCGTGCAGTGCCCTGCTCATTTAAAATCCTCCTCAACCAGACTTCCGATTAATCATAGCATCTTTATGGATAGCGTCCCCGTAAAAACAGGACAACCTCTGCGTCCAGAAATTAGGAATATTCTATATTTTCCGACCGTGAGATATAGCTTAATGAGGCAAGTCCGAATCCCATCGCGATCTCGCAAATAAAGTATAAAATAATGGCGGGTATTCAGCGGATTGATAAATTTAACTATCCCAACATCGAACAAGGTATTAACCAGATCTAACATGCCACAGATATTTCACCTCATCGCCGCAGCTCGGCCGAACTTTATGAAGATCGCACCCATTTATCATGCGATGTCCGCTGCGGAATGGTGCAAGCCATTAATCGTTCACACGGGTCAGCATTACGACACCAACATGTCTGATAACTTTTTCGACGACCTTTGCTTGCCCCGCCCTGATTACAACCTTTCGGTCGGTAGCGGTACACATGCGGAACAGACCGGTGCCGTGATGATCGCCTATGAAAAGGTTCTCATAAAGGACCCCCCGGCTGCAACCATAGTAGTCGGCGATGTAAATTCAACAATCGCCTGTGCACTGGCAGCAAAAAAACTCTCTTTGACAGTGGCTCACCTCGAGGCTGGGCTACGCAGCCGTGACCGGGAAATGCCGGAGGAGATAAATCGTATCGTCACCGATTCAATCTCTGATATATTGTGGACACCGTCACCAGACGCGGACAAAAATCTGCTCATCGAGGGTATCGCCTTGGAACGGATCACGCGTGTCGGCAACGTTATGTTGGACTCATATGAACTGATGCGACCCCATATAGAGGCAGAGTCGGATCTTCAGGAATTTGGGTTAGATAAAAAACGTTTTGGTATTGTAACCCTACACCGCCCGAGTAACGTTGATAACGAGGAAACGCTGGTTTCTATATTATCTGCTCTGAAGACATCGGCTACGATCGTACCACTGCTTTTTCCGCTTCACCCACGCACCCGCAGAAACATGGAGAATTACAACTTACTTAATGATTTTTTGTCGGCCCCCGGCATCCATGTTTGTCAACCACTGAACTACATTCGTTTTATGGGACTTGTGCGAGAATCCGCCATGGTGATCACCGACTCGGGCGGAATTCAGGAAGAAACTACCTACCTAGATATTCCTTGTATTACGTTGCGCAGAAACACCGAGCGTCCGATCACGGTTGCCGAGGGAACCAACCGGCTCGCAGTGAGCGATGATTTGCAAGGTTATGTAAGCAGTATTATCGCCGGCAACTGGCCATCTGGCAGACGACCCGATCTTTGGGATGGGAAGACAGCGAGCCGCGTAATGGATGATCTTCAGCGTCGAATGGCACCAGGGTTTTCTTAGCGAGCAGGACAACCCGTCTTATTTTGATTTCAATTCGTTGGGGATAATCCTAGGAAAATTATCAAAAGAGTTGCTAAAATCTGACGTTACTAAAGTGGATAATCAACCCCTCCGAGCACGTCAGCTATAGCCTTCGTATTCTTTGAACCACTCAACGAACTTTGGCACACCGACGTCGATCGGCGTGGTGGGCTCGAATCCAATATCGTTCTGGATTGCGTCTATATCGGCTAAGGTCTCCTTTACGTCCCCCAACTGCATAGGTTTCATGATCAACTCCGTCTTGCGTCCCAGAGCCTCCTCTAGGAGTTGGATCAGATGCATAAGTGGCACCGAGCGGTTATTACCGATATTATAGACGCGATGCGGCGGCCCATCTATCGAGATGGGTGGGTTCTCGTACGATGCAACCACGCCCGCGACAATATCATCAATGAATGTGAAGTCGCGCTTCATATCACCATTATTAAAAACTTCGATTGGTCTTCCTGCCATCATAGCATCGGCGAATAAGTATAGGGCCATATCAGGCCGTCCCCAAGGTCCGTAGACGGTAAAGAATCGCAAACCCGTCTGGGGTATGCCGTAAAGATGAGAGTACGCGTAACTCATATGTTCGTTTGCTCGCTTTGTGGCCGCGTAAAGTGAAACTGGTGTATCTGTCGGGTCCTCGACCGAGAATGGCAGTTTCTTGTTTCCGCCATATACGGAACTGGAGCTTGCATAAACAAGATGTTCAAAGTCTGGCTGATGTCGGCAGAGTTCTAGTATCGTCATCTGAGCGACCAGATTGGCATCAACATACTGGAAAGGATGCTCGATTGAGTGGCGTACACCCGCCTGTGCTGCCAGATGGATTGCCCCGGTTACCCCTGATATAGCCGCTTTCGTCTCGTCCCAAGCCCTTCGGTCGGAGAGATCTAGCCTGTAAAACTGAAACCCGTCACGCTTTACAAGCTGCCCTAATCTCGCATTTTTAAGATTGACACTGTAATAGTCATTCAAGCAATCGATGCCTACGACCTCGTGCCCTCGATCAAGTAAACACTTAGCTGTATGAAATCCGATAAATCCAGCTGCGCCGGTAACTAACGTTTTCATGAAACTCAGAACCTAAAAATGCTGTATGTCCGAAACTTTAGAATAAATGGTATCTACCACACCTAGCTGGCTAGCACACAGATTATGTGTATTCGCCTATAAAGGGGTCAGGCCATTCCTTATACAACTATTTAGTCTGCTTTTGACCGCAAGTGGTTTCCCAGTGTTTAGGAACGCGCCGTTGATTTTGGCTAGTCAACTGAAGGCCGGGATCACTTTCTCTCCAAAAAGCTTCACCGAACGTTCGGCGTCCTCGTAACTTATGTCATGAAAATTCACCTGTAATGAGGCGTCGTCGATCCCACCGACAAGTTCATCGTAAGATTTTATTTGTTCTATCAGTTTTTCGGGCGGACCAACCCAGGCAGCTCCTTTTTCAACCTGGCTTTCAAAGGTTTCAGCGTCCAATGCCTCGATCATTTTACCGTAGCCCTTATAATTATCGGATGATGTGCCATCCACCCAGTCTTTAGCTGCGTCAACGAGCGATTTTAAATATCTATTCAGGGGGGCGCGGGCTATGCGCACAGCCTCCTCGGCATCCTCATGACAGTACATGTGGAAGGCAATCATTACACGTCCATCGCCATCATGTCCCGCGGATTGACGGGCATCCCTGTAAATCCGAATTAGCTCACCCATCTGGGCGCCGCCCAGTGGTATAGCCATCACGTTGTTACCTTGGCGGCCAGCCTTCTCAAATGACTCTGGAGTGGCGAAAGCCGCCGTCCAAAAGTTGGGTCGCGGGAGCTGTGTGGGACGCGGTAGGGAGGTTACGTTAGCAAATCTATGGAATTTTCCTTCGTGACTCACATTCTCTCCCGTTAGTAAGAGATCAATTTGTTCGACACCTTCGTCAAAGCGATCGACGCTTTCATCGAGACTTATTCCGAAGTGCTCGTATTCATGAGGAAGAAAAGCTCTCGCAAATCCGATTTCCAACCTCCCGCCACTAATGGCGTCAAGCATTGATAATTCGCCAGCGAGTTTGAGCGGGTTGTTAAAGACCGGCAACACAGCGCCCGTCACCATTCGAGCTTCCTTAGTTCTTTGAGAAGCGGCGGAGAGAAAAACAATGGGGTTAGGACTGTAACCTCCATAGGCATGGAAATAATGCTCGACTATACGAATATGTGTGTAGCCGTATGTATCTGCGTACCCTGTCAGTCTGAGGCTTTCGTTAAAATATTGTTCCCCGGACTTTTGCTCTGGCCCCACACAGGGGAAAAATTGCATCCCAAATTCCACGACTATCTCCCAATGATAAGTATATGCCGATCATACCTCGGCACACCTGATACGCTAGCCGCATCAGTATATTGAGTACAGATTAATTACTCCCCGATAATATTTTTTTAAGACATTCTGGAGCATTCGAGATGGGCTCTGGACCGGTCATTTCTCGGCTCATTACATACCGTAAAAGTACGGGAAGGTGCTATCGTATGCATCAGGCTCAAGAGGATGGAGGTATAGTCTTATATCAGTTATTCATCACAGCACATGGTTTCGGGGTGACCAGTGACCGGCCGTTAGTTACTTACTGCGTACATTCATCGCCAGATCGAGTCGTCGACATAAGGGTTTGCATCAAATACTAACGCTTCGAGGCGAGAACAAAACCGTATATTTTCGATACCTTAGATGAGGACCTGGTAGACAGTAGTTAATCAGCTAGTGGCCGGAACGGCCGTCAGTCTGCCCCCACATCGTTCGCGACCTTTCCTTCGCCGACGCGGTGCAGGGGGCGCCCCGAATCTGTTAGTGCAACTATTACAACGATTTCATCGGCATGCGGCGCGTCCGCTAGAGAGATTTCCATGGCATCAAAGTGGGAAAATGTCCAAACATCTTCCTTGTGATGCAAAGGGCAATCAATGGTAGTACCTGGGCCACCAACCTTCTTTGCAGAGGGGATAATCGAAGGAGCAGGACCGACAATATTACGTAGTGGTTTGCCCATGGTTGGGTGCAGGCAGGCTGCGCCATGCTCCTTCTCTCCGTCCTCTCCAATAATCGTTGCCTTGCCGAAACTTTGTACTGCCGTCGCACCGATGCCGAGCGCATCCATCGCGCGCTGGCCGAGAATCTCGCCTAGTTCCGCGCCGGCGGCTTCAAGTTCGGTTAAATCATGATAATATTGCCCGACATAGGGGTTTTTGATCACCGCCACGGCTGCGCATTGTCGGCTGGGTGGATCGACTGGCACGCCAATCTCGGTTCTTGTCTCTTCGACAATAGTAATAAGTTTTCTGATTTGGATGCGTGACATATTTTTCCCCTCCATGGCGCGGTTAAACCGATTATGTCATAAATATTCAAAGATTATTCTGGGAGTGCAGAGCGTATGGATCAATCGATCCGGGGATATCTCGCCAATTTGGAACAGCAAGGTGAACTGGTGCGGTTTCAAAAGGAAGTAGACCCGCTAGAGAACCTAACTGCGATTGGCTGGAAGACATATGACCGGCTTGGTAAAGGGTCGCTATTCGACAATCTCAAGGGCTTTCCGGAATGGAAGGTCTGCAACCAGATTCTCATCGACAGACGTAAATGGGGTATCGGTCTCGGCGTGTCTGAACAAGAAGTCATCGAGACTTTCAATACCCGAGTGAAATCGCCGATTGATACGGTGATGGTTGATGCGGCGCAGGCGCCGATTAAGGAAGTCATTTTGAAGGACGAAGATGTTGATCTGACCAAAATACCCGCCGCTTGGACGTCAGAACTCGACCCCGGTCCATTCATCGCATCTGGTATGGCAATTATCAAGGATCCGGATACCGGTATTCGCAACATGTCGATACACCGCCAGCAAATTATGGGAAAAAACCGCACAGGCTACCTAATCTGCCCACGTCAAGCGCTCCGCATCTATCAGAAATACCAAGAGCGTAACGAGGCCATGCCGGTAGCCATGGTGGTCGGTGCGCATCCGGCAATATATTTTTCATCCTCCTATACCGCACCTTACGGAGTCGACGAGCTAACGGTGGCCGGTGCACTCATGGGCGAGCCGGTCAGAATGGTAAAATGCGAAACTATAGACATCGAAGTGCCCGCAGAAGCCGAGATGATTCTAGAAGGTGAAATTCCGCCCGATGCCCATACGCCTGAAGGCCCATTCGGCGAGGGGTCTGGCGGCTACGCGATGGAAGGCTTCACTCAGTATCTCGACGTTAAATGCATTAGCCGGCGTGAAAATCCAGTGTTCTATGCAATGCAATGCGGCGCGCCGATGACTGACACCCAAGCGCTCGTAGCAACAGCCATCGACATGCTGTTATGGGAACACCTTAAGAATGTTGAAGGGGGGCTCGACCTCCTCGATCTTCGGTGTCTCGGGCTCGCCGGAATGATGGCCGTGGTAATTAAGCTACGCCCACGGGTCGAAGGGCAGGCTAAAACCGCGTTGCTGGCGGCACTGTCGGGGCCTCAAATGCATCCGAAACTTGCAATCGCCGTTGACGAGGACATAGATGCGTCAGATATGCGCCAAGTGTTTTGGTCACTTACCACTCGCGTGCACGCGGAACGCGACGTGATCAAGATCCCCAACGCACGTACTTGGTCGCTAGATAATGTATCGGACATCGTGCCCGGACAGAGCGCTATGCACCGAATCGGTACTAAAACGCTAGTTGACGCCACCAAGCCGGCGGCGACTGACCCAGACGGCCGCGAACGGTTCGCCATGGCAATGCCAAAAAATTACGATAGTGTCGAACTCAAAGACTTTTTACCTGACTGAGGAGCAAGCCATGTCCGCCAACAGTAACGGTCCTGCGTTCGATCCACTCAATATAGAAGCCTTTGTGCGCAATCCCTATTTCCCCACCCACGACACCGCGCTGAATGGTAAGAAACGCCGTGCATTGGATGATTCGAACGAGCTAACTAAGTTTGGTGTCAACCTGACGGAGATGGCGCCGGGTTCTATCTCAGCCCTACGACCCTGGTACACCGAAGAAGACGAATTTATATACATAATTGAGGGCACGCCGACATTAGTTAATGATGCTGGGGCACAGCAGTTGCAGCCAGGAATGTGCGCCTGTTTTCCGACTAATTCGGGCGATGCGCACCGCTTGGAAAACCTTAGCAAGGCGGTGGTTCTTTTTTTAGAGGTCGGAAACCGGTCGGAGCGGGAAGAAGTCTACTATCCCGATGATGATATGGTCATGAGTCGAATGGCTGGCGAGGCGCCCACCTTCACCCATACGGACGGCTCGCCGTATTGATTCGGCCCGCTTTTGAGCGGATTGCTGGCGTCGCTACTTGGCTGATGGCGGGAGCGCTGGTAGTCGGGTATGCTGCCCAGCCGGTTGCTGAATTTTTCCGTCCATATATTTTACATACTATGGTGATCCTTCTGGCGATTGCCATGGTTAGGCTGGATGTTGAGAAACTTCGCGGATATATACGCCGGCCTCGCGTCCTAATCGCCATCGTCATCGTCAACCTTATCGCCGCACCGCTGATGATGTGGATGCTAATCCAACCGCTTTCAATTCCGCGCGGGCTAGAACAGGGACTTTTCCTGATGGCGGCCGCCCCGATGATCAGTTCCGCTATCGCCATCGCAACAATATTGGAACTCGACGCACCGTTAGCCGTAGCCGCGATGGTTGCAACCTATGCCATTGTCCCATTTACCCTACCGACACTGTCCGTATGGCTGATAGGCCTCGATCTCGGGGTGAGTATATGGGAGATGTTCATCCGCCTTTTCGCTACCATCGCCGGTCCAGCGACGCTGGCCTTTATACTGAGAAGATGGGTATTTAAAAGGGAAATGCTGGCCCGTAACGCTCGAGCAATCGACGGACTGGGGGTGGTGTTCGTTGTGATTTTCTGCCTAGGGATTATGGACGGTATAGCGACCTTCGCCGTCGGTCGGGTCGATTACGTCTTCCTGACCCTGGTGGCCGCGTTCGCCGCTAACATAGCGATGCAAGTGTTCGGTACCATAATGTTTCTTAAGCTTGGACGCAGGGAGGCCCTGACTATCGGTTTAGTCACCGGGAACACCAATCTGGGCCTCGTCATGGTGGTGCTAGCCGACAAGGCCTCGCCGGAATTGATCGCCTATTTCGTACTTGGTCAGGTGCCAATGTATTTCCTCCCCGTGGTGGCGCTGCCGATATATCGGCGGCTGATAAAAGCGTGATCCCGCTAAAGGGGCTGGACTGGATTGCGAAGCGGGCGACCTGGTTTCTTGCCGCTGGTGTGTTCGGCGGTATTGCCTGGCAGCCATTAGCCGATACGCTAGCTCCTTGGCTGGAAGTGCTAATCGTTATGAATTTATCGTTGTCGATGATACGCATAGATCCGACCTCCTTAAGGGCTTATCTCCGACGGCCTTACCTAATCACTATTGTCTTTATTTTTTCTATGTGTCTTGCGCCTTTAATTTTGTGGGGTCTGACCAAGGCTGCCGGCATAGATGGCCCGCTAGGCGCCGGCATCGTGTTTCATGCGCTAGCAACACCGATTATGTCGGCACCAGCATTGTGCTTGCTATTCGGTCTCGACGCGGCACTGGCACTGATCATAACGGTTTTGTCATATGCACTAGTACCATTCACGCTCCCACCGCTAGCGTTGTGGTTACTTGGCATAGAACTCGACGTCACGGTCTGGGAACTGATGTGGAGATTAGGTCGAATTGTCGGCGTAAGTTTCCTGATCGCGGTGATCGCCCGTTATGTCACGAAGCCCGCATTCCTTCAGGAGCAAGCGTCGCGGATGGATGGGATTATGGTGATTGGCATGGTTGGCGTAGCGGTCTCTCTTATGTCGGGGCTGCCGGATTTCGCGTCCGTTAAACCAACTTTTACCGCCACAGTGACCCTCACTACTTTCGCCATCAACATCGGATTACAGATATCTGCCGCCACCCTATTTTGGCGCATTGGGCGCCCAGAAGCTTTGACCATCGGCTTGGTTACAGGAAATACAAACGTTGCGCTTGTTCTCGCAGCAGTCAGCGAAAGTGCTTCATACGACCTTCTAGTATACTTCGTTTTAGGGCAGTTCCCGATCTATATCTTACCGCTGGTCGTCGTCCCTATTTATCGGCGAATGGCAGATATTAAGTAAGAGCAGTGGAACCAAGGCCCACCGCTCATATTAAGATCGACATCTTCGGCAGGGAGAGCAGCCGGGCATTCCAGCTTGACAGCTGAAAACCCGATCCTAGAGAGCCGCGACCAGATAACTGGGCATTCGTCCCCGGTTCGCGGCGCGCCTATCCCTAGGGTAATATCGATTTCGCCAGGATCCTGTGCCGGCGGCATTCGATCCATGATGAAATGCTTCTAGATAACGGTTGCGCCCAAGGTAGCGACCGCAGTTTGGAATATAATTCCATCTCTTTGGTCTGCCGCGGAATCTACTCAGCAGCGACCGCCATTTCTCCCTGCTCTTCCGCTATTTTGCGGTCGATCATATTACGTGCTGCGATAGAACCCGCATCCTGAATCGTGTCAATCACGGGCTTATCATCCCAGTTTTCCTGTTGCTTGTTAAAGACCTCCCAATCCTGATGAAACGCCGTGAATATCTGCTTATAAGACATCTCGGTCATTTCGTCGGTAACCGGCTTACCTTCTATCTGATAGGCATTTGACCAGAAATAATGTGTTGTGGTTTCAGTTTCGGGCGTCACAAAATTGAGATTGTGAAAGCCAAACCCGCCACTAGGAACTGGAAGATCAATATCAGTGAACCCGAAATCTTTTCCTCCCGCGGCACCCTTGGCCGCCCCGGTAAACAGGCGTACGGCTCCCGGCATCTGAAATTCGATTATCTGCCATCTATCAACAATGTCGTTTTCAGTCCAACCACCCATTTTCTGATAGGTCGGCGCCGGATTTTGCCCTACCGTCCATCTCGCGACGGTTACAGAGTCGTCATTCTTCAACGTACGGATCCTGGCCGCCTCTGCCACTGCGGCGTTTCCAATTGTCGAGCGGTGCACAAAGCCGAGATGTGAGAGATCGAGAAGGTTGTCTACGACCAATTTATAGTCGCATTTGACATAAAAATAAGTGCCCTTGTCACCCCAATCGTCAGAGGTTTTCCAAGGATAAGGAACGATTAGACCGTCGTCAGCAAGCGCCGGGTCACCCATCCAAATCCATACCCAGTTATATTTTTCAACGATCGGATATGTGCTGACCTCAGCCCCTGGCGGGATCTTAGATTGGCCGGGCACGTGAATGCACTTACCTGCCGTATCAAACTGTAGGCCGTGATAATAGCACTCGAGCTTATCCCCGACGAGGTGGCCCTTAGACAGGGGCATACGGCGATGGCAGCAGCGGTCCTCAAAAGCTAACGGCGTTCCGTCCTCTTTTCGCCAGAAAACGATATTCTCATTGCAGATGGTGCGGGCCATCGGAGTTCGGTTAATTTCCTCCGGCTGTGCACAGACGTACCATGTATTCCTGAGAAACATTTTTTATTCCCTCAAATTTAGAATTAAACTTTAGCTTAGTGCCTTTAAGAGGTTGGTTCAATAAATTACGATCCGGATACTTGCCGGGACCCCATGAGGTTTCTATAGAAGAGTCCAAAGACTCAGGTTTATCTTAGGAGGTAGAGATGGAAAACCGTGCTTTTTATCCTGAAAAAATGCAAATGCCTTTGGGTCTTTATGCTCACGGCGTGGAGGTTCCCGAAGATGCCAAGCTGACTTTCGTGGCGGGACAGGTAGGTATGGATTTCGGCGGGAATGTACCGGACGATTTTGAGGGCCAAGCGCGAAATGCTTGGAATAATTGCCTCGCCGTTCTCGAACACAACCGCCTTCGCGTCAGTGACGTGGTCCACGTAAAGCATTTTATCACTGATGCTGCAAACATGGAATTGTACAACATGATAAGGGCTGAATTTTTGGGCGAAAACAGACCAACGTCAACCCTTCTGATCGTTGCGGGACTAGCCGATCCCCATTTCTTGGTTGAGGTTGAAATGATTGCTGCATCGACACGAAAGGCATAGGAAACTTTATTTGGTCAAGGTTTTGAGTTCCCTATCACTCTGCTAAAATAGTGTTTGCTACCTTCTCTGCCATCATCATGGTAGGAAAATTTGTATTCGCACGTGGCACCCTTGGCATAATTGATGCATCACAGATACGCAGACCTTCTACCCCGTAGACCCGAGCTGATGAATCGGTCACAGCACCAGGATCGTCCGCCGCTCCCATCCGGCAGGTGCACGACGCATGCCAGTGGCCAGTCACAGAAGTGCGCACCCATTCGGTAATAGCTTCATCGTCTTCGAGCAGTTCTCGGAGCGTCGGGCCTTCGCGGATAACATTATCGATAAAAGCACGCCGAATCGGGCCGCCAAGATCCATCAGTGAGGCGGCGATCCAGGTTTTAAATTTATTAGCCGTATTGAAGTCACCCACCTTACGTACTCTCTCTGAATAGGCGGCGGGAAAAACATCGTGTACCGCATTTTGTACAGCCTCATGTTGGTGCATCCGAGCAAGCATTCGGGTCGCCCGGACTATCCGCAATAGGTCTCGCTCGTCAGAACACATGTTGAAATCGACATTGGGTTCGACACCTGGGTTTGCTGAGATAAGCGTTACCTCGCCAGTCGAGAATGAATTATTAACCCAGACCATTGTTGCACCAATCCGGTCACCTAGCGGGTGCCAGGCCGATTTATTGGTTGGCACTATAAACATATCGCCGGGTCCACACCCCTCAACACCCGACGAGTATCGTATACAAGCGATCATCTGACGGCGCATACCGGCAGGTAGCCGAGCCGGCTTCTTCATGAATGACGCGATTGATACGCCCGGGTGCTCCATCAAATGCTGGCCTACCCCCTCGCGATCAGCGACTATATCAATGCCCAGATGAGACAGCTTTGCGGCGGGCCCAATACCGGACCGCATTAAGATCGCTGGCGAGTGGGTCGATCCGCCCGAGACGATCACTTCGTTAGCACGAATCTTTTGAATGCCTTCAGCGGTTCTGACGGTGAGACTGGTCAGGCGTTTACCATCAAAATTCAGACGTTGCACCTCGGCCCGGTCAAGGATGGTGAAGTTGTGTCGGGCTCGAACCTCTTTAGTAAGATAGGCGACATTGGCGGATACCCGCTTGTCATCAATGTTAGATATGGTGACCGGAAAGTAACCATCCTCGAAGTCGGCGTTCATATCGCCAAAATATTTGAAACCCTCGGCGTTCGCCGCATTCATTATCGCAGCGGTATACCCGGGCCAAACATCAGGAAATAGGCGGCGCACCCCAATCGGACCTTTATTTCCGTGAAGCGGCCCATCAAAATCACGGTCCGACTCCATTTTTTTAAAGAATGGCAGCACGTCATCCCAACCCCAGCCCGAGGCGCCGCGCTCGACCCAGTCTTCATAATCCAGCGGGCTGCCACGGTTGGCCATCATGCCGTTGATTGACGAACCGCCTCCTATTACTCGGCCTTGTTGGTAGAGCTTATCGGGCCTGGTGTCGGGCATATTCCCCGGTCGTGGCGAAACAGTGACGCGCAGATTGCTCCAGATAAACCGCTTGTCGTTATACGCAACCCCCGCGAACCCGTCCTGCAGCTGGTCAGGCAGGTTATCCGGTAAGTAGTCCGACCCTGCTTCGACCAATAGAACGTTGTTTGTCGAGCGTTCGCTTAACCGGCTCGCCATTACACAGCCAGCCGAACCACCCCCGACAATGACGTAATCGTAAACGGTATCGGTCATGTTGACTCCCGTCGCAACGTCCTAGCAGTTCATCCACAGCAAGTTTTAATTCCGCGTATAGAAAAACAGTCATAACCTCGATGAACAAGTAGAATTAAAGTCCGGAAAAACTTATCCAAGTATTAAATCTCTTGCCCCTTGTATACCGCCACTTTTTCGAACAAGTTTCTAGGGACGGAGAGTACATAATAGATAGAGGAAAGAAAGATGGGAAAACTTGATGGGCGTGTAGCGGTCGTTACCGGCGGGGGTCGCGGTATTGGTGTTGAATACGCAAAGGTTCTAGCGGCGGAGGGCGCGATGGTCGCCGTGACCGATATCGTCGACACCGAAACTACTGTCAATATAATCAAACAATCAGGCGGAGAGGCTATCGGTATCCATTGCGATGTGACTGATACGGATAATATTAAAGCTATGGTTTTAGAAACAATCGATACGTACGGTAAGATTGACATTCTGGTTAATAACGCAGCGCTTTTCGCTGATCTTAAACAAGGTTCTTTTCTTAATATCGACGAAGCCGAATGGGACCGCGTGATGCAAATCAATACCCGTGGAGTGTTCAGTTGCACCAAGGCGGTCGTGCCAGAAATGAAAAGAAATGGCTACGGAAAGATCATTAACATCGCTTCAGGTACCGTATTTAAGGGTACACCCATGATGCTGCATTACGTCAGTTCTAAAGGAGCACAAGTAGCGTTTACCCGCGCGCTGGCTCGCGAAGTAGGCGATGATGGAATTACCGTAAATTGCATTGCACCCGGCCTAACTATGAGCGAGAAAGTCTTGGATGATCCGCAATGGGATGCGATTAAAGATGGTAATACGGCAACCCGAGCGATTAAGCGCGAACAAATGCCGGAAGACTTAATTGGCACTCTTGTTTTCTTTTCATCTTCGGACTCTGATTTTATCACGGGACAAACCCTCGTGGTCGACGGCGGTTCAGCGATGCATTAACAGTATTTCGAATGATCTCAAACGAACGGCCTCAAGGGTGACCCCTTTTATTTTGAGGCCAAATAGATGAAATCTGCTGATACTATATTTTGATAGTATGACTGATATCTTCACGACAGCAGGAGCGGCTGTAGCAGCCTACGAACACCGGCTCAAATTTCACCGTGATCGGTTTGCCTCACGCCCATCTGTGGCCGCGCTTGAGAGCGGCGCAAACCTTCCCAGCGACATACTGCAAATTTTTATGATTCATTATGCGGCGTTCGGTATTTCAATGACCCGTCCAGTAGAAGACTGGATTCGTAGAGCAGGAATACGATGCTGGGACTTAAACTATCGGGCGCTGGGCGATGCTTTGATCAAACATGCCGCCCATGAATCAGGGCATCATAGACTAATGGTCGCCGATCTTTGGACGCTTATCGATAAATGGAATGCGGACCACCGAGACAAAATTGACCCGATAGCAATAAGTAGGTGTAACATACCCAGTAGCGTCGAACGGTATCGAAGCTTACACGAAGAGCTTATCGCCGGGGTGACACCCTATACTCAAGTTGCGCTCGAATATGAAATAGAATCTCTATCGGTGCGGTATGGTCCTGCTTTACTAGCCGCGGCGAGGAAAGCAGGAGCCGAGGGCGGATTTTCCTTTTTGGAAGAGCATGTCGCCCTGGATGTCGCCCACACCCAGTTTAATAAAAAGCAAATTGGAGATCTGCTAGCGGCACATCCGGAGTGCCTGGAACCCTTGATTAAAACCGGCGCCTCAGCTCTTGAAATATATGGCCAATTCATAGATGACTGTCTCACAGCAACGGTAGCATTCGGGAGTGGCGCCTCAGACGGTTTTATCTCATGCCAACTGATCGAGCCGCCCGGTCTCTTGGGGAATAAAATACCTGAATGGCTCACGCGGATGAGATCGATGCGATCACAGATCCTATTTGAGAGTGGAGCACGCCCAGCCTTTGGACCGGGTGGGAACGCCTACGGTGACCCGGATCCGTTAGACTTTTATTGTCACCACTTACTCCTACAAGATCGCGAAATGCTGGTTGGCGCTGTACGTCTAACAAAACCCGGGATCAGTTCTTTGCCTTCACTTGTCGATACCGCATTTGGACGCTCAAACGTCCGTAAGATCCTCTCGGAAGTAGGCGTTCGACGAGAGGCTTGTGCGGAAGCCAGCCGGCTGGTCGTTATGCCAGAATATAGAAACGGTTTTAATCCTCGAATACTTTTTGCCGGGCTTTGGGCGCTTGCAGTCGAGTTAAATGCAGATACAATTATAGCCGCCGTTGGCACCGCGAACCGCCAAGATCGGATGTTTTCGATGCTAGGCGCCGACATACTGGCCGAAGCCGGATACACTGATGCTCCGCTCTTCAATGATAAACTCCGGCTCGCCTATTTTATTATCGAGCCAGATGCACCTCCTAATTATCCCGAACTCGATCATATGCGGGAATTCGTCAGACGTTCTCTACCCCACGCGTCGTCGGAACTCTCTGCTTAGTAGCTTAGCCGCTAAAGGTCCTCATCTATGTTCGGGGGCGGATCGCAGGAGCGGGAACAAAGCCATCCCGGCAAAGAATCCTCCCGTGTGAGCTTCCCAACTGATATTGCCGCCGCCGAGTAAAGCGTATCCAACATTCACAATCATCATTAAAAGCGAATATTGCAGAATGTCCTTGCCTGAAGGCTTGGAAAATCCATCCCGGCCACGTAGTAGGACATAGCCTCCGGCGCCCAGCAACCCAAAGGCGGCACCTGATGCGCCCACCAAGACATCGCTTGCACCCCAATTCAGTGCTGAATGAACAAGTGATCCGCAAACACCGGTCGCGACAAAAAATGCGAAGAACCGTTTCTGAGACATATGCGGCAAAATCTGTGGGGAAATTATAATAACCCACATCGAATTTACGAGGAGATGTGACCATCCTCCATGAATAAACACTGATGTAACCGCACCATAGATCCAGACTGGATCAAAATGACCGGCGCGAAAAGGGTTGAAGCCCAGGAAATAGATCAGGTAGGCATCTAAGTCCGGTGGCAACACCGTGCGGACAAGCTGAACAGCGGAGAGAACTATCAGGATTCTTAAAGTAACCGGGGATAGAGAAAGGGAATTATTGTTCATCCAGTTTTTCGTCCGATTGTTTTCTGGTCAGTAATAAAATTACTGGCGGGTACGAGCTTTATGCACCAATTCACAGGACAGCCAGCAACAGCAATGGAAGAGTTACGAAGGAAATACCCGTAGATACGATCACCATTCCGGCGACTTCCTCCGGCTTACGTTCGTATTTTTGCGCGAATAGGTAGCTAGACACCGCGACCGGCATCGCGCTCTGGATGATAACGATAGCCCACGCGGCACCCTCTAAAGAAAAGGCTTCAGCAATTGCAAAACCTATACCTATACCCATCGCAAGTCGGAATACGCCAAGGAATGAGCTACGCGCGATACCGCCGGTTTTCAGTTGAAGGAGGGATACGCCTAGCGATACCAATTGTGCCGGGATCACCATCCCACCAAGTAAGTCAGTGGTATTGAAGATCCATTCTGGGAGGGGCGTGCTGGTTAGCTGCAACGCCACGGCGATGGCAACCGCGTAGATAACTGGTGCCGTCGCTAGTTTCTTAAACGAAAAACTTCCCGCGGCGATCGCAGCACCGAGTGTAAACGTACCTATCGCACCAAAAGTAAAATAAACTATAGCTAACGCGAGCCCCTCATTACCAAACGCATAGTACGACACTGGTAGTCCCATGCTACCGGTAAGAGGAAAAATTAGAGACGGAAGATAAGAGGGGATGTCGAGTCGCATAAGTTTGATCAGCACGAGGGCGATAATCGTAAAAGCGGTGTAACAGGCGATCGTTGCTAGCGCGACCTCCATCATGGCCTCAGCTGTTAGGGTAACTTTCTGAAAGGTGGACAGGATCAGACAGGGTGCCCCAATATTGTACACAAGCGAGGTAACTAATTTTGAGTCGAAAGCGGTTCCGATCCTAGCCCACAGGACTCCCAATCCGACGCAGATAAACACCGGCACAATTATATTGGTGAGTTGGATAATCGTTTCCATATTTAGTTAAGTACCAGCCACATCAGGAACGGCAACGTAACTAGCGAGATGACAGTCGAGATCAGAATCATACTAGCAGTATCAGCGGCGTTCCTATTGAAACGCTGGGCGAACATGTAATTGTGCACAGCGACCGGCATAGCCGCTTCTATCATTAACGCACCGCGTGCAGCTCCCTCAAGGCCAAGGCCACTGGCGATCGCGTACCCCACAGTGAACCCGCCGACTAGCTTGATTATGCAGATGATCACAATACGCCCGGCCCCTCGCGCTCGCATATTTGCAATGGCAACGCCAAGCGAGACCAACATCAACGGGATAGCAAGACCGCCGATTAATTCGGAGGCATTGGCTAGCCATACCGGTGGATTGATACCACTGATCATGAAAATTAACGCTATACCTACAGCATAGATTAGCGGATTATTGTACAGAACATCGCCTGCAAGGCGGCCAGCGTAGATGCTCCAACCCACCGTAAAACTAAAAATTGAAGACATCACAAATATGCAGATTCCGAGCGCCAGTCCCTCTGGCCCAAAAGCGAAGAGGCAGAGCGGCAGGCCCATATTTCCGGTATTAGATGAGGTAAAGATCGGCAGGTAGGTGTGAGACGGCACTCTCATGATCCAGATAGTCGTCAGCCCGATAAAAAGAAAAAAGGTCAGTACCAGCCCGTAAGCTCCAACCATCTCGATAAAAGCTTTGGGACTAACGTTCAGGCTTGTAAGGGTCGAAAATGCCAAACACGGCATGCCAAGGTTTAACGCCAACGCACCGACCATTCGGGTATCAAACGGCCTTCCTGTGCGACCCCAGACGAAACCTAAGCCTGCGCAAACGAATACCGGAGCAATGACCGAGATTATTTTAAAAAGCAAACCAGTGTCGCCGAAAAAATTACTGGGAAGCCGCGCTTCGGCGCGGTGAGATCAGGCAGTCTAATCTATTAAGTAAGTGCGGCAAACCATCACAGTCACTTTTTACGCTTGGAGTCGATATCTTCAGTAAGTTCACCTAACTCGCTCATGTCCTCGATCATCTGGCGCCAGCGGTCTTCGCCGAATTTTTCGACGATTATCGCTTGAGCCTTTTGCCAGACCGGAGTTGCGCGATCAATGGCGGCTTGGCCTTCAACGGTGACCTTAACGACTCGCTCTCGCCGGTCGTTGCCAGCAGATATAGATACCATTCCCTGATCAGCTAATACTTTTAAATTCCGCGTGAGTGTCGTGCGATCAAGGGCAAGCCTTTCTGCGAGTTGTGTCACCGAGGCTGGCCCCATCAACGATACAGCCCCCAGCATGGTAAATTGAGTAGCTTTTACTCCGCTCGGAGCCATAATACTGTCATAGAATTCTGTCACCGCCCGGGATGCTCTTCGAACGTTGAAACACGTGCAGTGCCACGCAATTCGAACTTGGGTTGGTTCTTTTTCAATCGTTTGATCATTCATTCAAGTGTACATACACCTAACGGGGCGAATCGGCAATTATTCAATTGGGTCTATGGTATTTGTTCGGGCCGAACGATAATACAAATTCAAAGCCTTTAATTATCGGAACACAAAATGGTCAAATTGGACAAAATTTATACCCGTGGGGGTGATGCAGGTGAAACCTCGTTGGGGGACGGTAGCCGAGTTGCAAAAAACAGCTCTCGGATCATAGCCCAGGGTGATATTGATGAAACAAACGCAGTTATCGGCCTCGCCCGTTGCAGCGCGGATGACAGTAAGTTAAACGCCTTGTTGGCGCGCGTTCAGAATGACCTGTTTGATTTAGGTGCAGACCTTACTCGACCCGGCGACAATCACGAAGACGGACGCCTAAGAATCCAACCTGCACAGGTCGAACGACTTGAATTGGAAATTGATGCCGCCAACGAAGTTTTGGAACCACTAAAATCGTTCATAATACGGGGAGGGACCGACTTGGCAGCCAATATGCACTTTGCGTGCTCGGTCTGCCGAAGGGCGGAGCGGGCAATGGTAGCACTAGCCGATGATGAGCCAATAAATCCGCATGGACTTAAGTATATCAACCGCCTGTCGGACCTGCTATTCGTTCTGGCACGGCAAGCCAACGATAATGGAAATTCAGACATCCTGTGGATGCCGGGAGAACACGGTAAAGGATGACGGAGCGTCCTTTCGCAGCTCCTCGCAGTTTCTGCAAAAATGCCTGCATCTTATAAGCATCTCGCCAACGATAGATTTAAATTAAGATATGGCCTCGCGTACCGCGTACGCTGTCATACCGAGAAAACCATCACTACCCGCCGCCCAAAAATCGGCGGTGTCACCGTCGACTGAAATCCCTAGGGTGATGTCTCCAGTATCATAGACTGGCTTTCCTGACCGG
>CETH01184504.1_pt1 | contig 22873 bp, 21 predicted proteins | sample 361461 | NCBI WGS metagenome assembly CETH01 (sample SAMEA2622695, study PRJEB7988) | marine metagenome | isolation source: saline water (ENVO:00002010), including
GGACAGTGGGAGTATATCCTTTGCAGGGCGCGATTCGATCCTCGATGCGTTTGGTGTCACAGAAGAAGACCTAACAATTTTCTTGGAAGCGCATGTCGAAGACCTGGAGTTCATGCGTGATGTATGGAACGATATTGAGCTTCGAATGGATCGCGGCGATCAGATCAACTGACCATAAAGCTTTTCTATCTCATTCCACATTGGCTGGCAGCCACCGAACTCGGACTAGTGAAAGCAGCAGTATCAATATGCTTCCAATGAGAACTGGACCAAGCGCACTCTTGAGGGCGCGTTCGGTAGAGAGGAAGTCAGGATAACCCGTCTGCCAAAGCACCCACTCCGAGCCAATGTCCGACGCTAATGATGGATGTCCAGATACAAGCATCACGAAGCCATCGGACGTTTCGGGATTACCGAGCGACAAGCAGTAGTTGGTAACTGCTTTGTAAATCATCCAGTTTCGTCTATAGAGATTCGTTCTATTCGGTCGGCTAGGATGAGCCCGGTTCCAAAAACAATCTCCACGATCGCAACGATAAACGGAACCGAATTTGATGACGGAGTCGCCAGCGCAATCGAGGATATACCGATCATGCAAAGCGCAGCTCCGAAAACCCAGTACGTCCAGTCACCATAAGCTGTTCTGAAACCGAAGTAATGTGTACCTACGGCGATTGCAGAGACCGAGAACACGAATTCTGGGCGGTACGGAAGTAGCAACGACGCTGCAAACAATCCACCGATCATTGGAAAGACAGTTTCAAGGCAAATCAAACCGCCAGGGTTGGATTTTGACTCGGGAGCTCTTTGAAAAAACAATTTGAGGGCAAATTTAGACGCCGGGAAAATGAACATGCCTGCGAAGAACAACAGAAAGAAGCCGTCAGAGATGCTTGAATACGTCGCTGTTAAGGCTGCAGCGAACCAAACCCCTCCCGAGATGATTGCTCCGGGGCCGCCACGCACGTAAGCACGACGTAATTCTTGTTGATAGATTTCGAGCGTCATTCCCACTCAATCGTTGCCGGCGGCTTGGAGCTGACGTCGTAAGTCACTCGATTGACGCCCTTGACCTCGTTAATGATGCGGGTCGATATCCGGCCAAGCACCTCGTGCGGGAATGGAAACCAGTCAGCTGTCATTCCATCTCGAGACGTGACCGCCCGCAGAGCGAGAACGTTTTCATATGTTCGGGCATCACCCATGACTCCTACGGACTGCACTGGGAGAAGAACAGCGAAAGCCTGCCAAATAGAGTCGTAAAGGTCGGCAGCCCGAATCTCCTCTAGGTAGATCGCATCTGCTTCACGCAGCGTTTCAAGTCGCTCTCTGGTAATATCGCCTATAACTCGGATGGCGAGCCCAGGACCAGGGAAAGGGTGGCGACCCACGAACTGAGGAGGCAAACCCAACTCCCGACCAACTGCCCGAACCTCGTCCTTAAAGAGCTCTCGCAAGGGCTCTACAAGCTCGAAAGGCACATCTTCAGGTAATCCACCAACGTTGTGGTGAGATTTAATTGTGACAGATGGACCGCCCGCAGAGACAGATTCGATAACATCTGGGTAAAGGGTTCCCTGGACCAAGAATGAAGCACCCGTGCCCTCCCTTCTTGCCGTCGCATCGAACACTTCGATAAACCGTTTCCCAATTGCTTTTCGCTTGGCCTCTGGATCCGTCACCCCCGCTAGATCATCAAGGAACAAATCGGCTGCGTCTTCCACCACTAGGTTCATATCGTAGTGGGAACGAAACATGGTCTCGACCTGCTGGCGCTCGTCTTTACGCAAGAGTCCATGGTCGACAAAAATGCAAGTGAGCCGATCACCGATCGCACGATGCACTAACATCGCAGCCACGGAAGAATCCACACCACCGGAGAGCCCGCATACTGCGGTGGCACCACCAATTTGTTTCCGAATCCTTTCGATAGCCTCCTCTACAAAAGCCCCCGGTGTCCACGTCGGCGACACGCCAGCGACTTCGAACAGGAAATTCGAGATGATGTCGTCACCCCTAGTCGTATGCGCTACCTCTGGGTGGAACTGCACACCCCAAATCCTGCGCCCATCTACAGCTCTGAATGCAGCGGTCGGAAGTGTTTCTGTAGACGCAACGCGTTCATACCCCTCTGGCGGATCGTCGACATGATCTCCATGTGAACACCACACCGTCGTCTCACTCTCTTCATCAAACCCGGCGAAGAGGCCTCCTGAGGCCCTAACAGTAAGTTCCGCCCTCCCATATTCTCGATGCCCATGCAATACCTCTGCTCCTTCCATCTGAGCGATCAATTGCATGCCATAGCATATGCCCAAAATCGGGAGCCCCAAGGCTAAAAGCTGTGGATCCGTTTTCGGCACACCTTCTTCGTAAACTGAATTGGGCCCACCCGAAAGAATCACTGCTGCAGGGTTCCACTCACGGATCCAATCCAGTGAGCGTGTAGGAGGATGGATTTCACAATAAACGCGCTCTTCTCTTATGCGACGCGCTATCAACTGAGTAAACTGAGACCCAAAATCAAGAATCAGAACTCGATCATGCTCGTGACTCATAGTTCTCCGCGGGTAAGGTCCAGATATGTCTCACGACTCCTCACAAGCCGCACCTCAGTTCCATCAACCAGCACCTCGGCTGGTCTACGCCGTCCATTATAATTGGAAGCCATCGTGAAACCGTATGCGCCAACGGTTCGAACTGCCAGAAGTTCACCCTCTTCGGGCATGGGCATAGACCGACCAATCGCGAAAAAATCACCTGTCTCACACACCGGGCCTACTATATCGACCACAGCGTCCATACGGCCTGCTATGGGCCCTGCGGGCTCAATCTCATGATAACCTCCGTAGTGGCTGGGTCGGATCAACTCGCTCATACCACTGTCCATGATCACAAAAACTTTCTGAGCATTCGTTTTCACGTATTCTACCTTTGTGAGCAATGCACCGCCGTCGGCCACTAGCGCTCGCCCAGGCTCAAGAATCAGTTGCAAACCAGAGTCCATCACTCTCGGTACTATCTCACGCGCTAAAGCGTCGATATCGAGCGCAGCCACCTGACCATCGTCGATCCCAAACCCTCCTCCGATGTCGACATACTCCAGTGGCACACCTTCACCGGAGAGGTCACTCGCCAATTTTAGAACACGAGTAAGCGCGGCTATGTACGGTTCGATCTCGGCTATCTGTGAACCGATGTGCACGTCAATGCCGACAGGATCAAGTGACTCCTGCTCAAGAGCCCACCGGTAGAGTTCCTGTGCTTCCTCCCACGGCACACCGAATTTTGTGTCCGAGTGTCCGGTCGCAGTGTACTCGTGCGGCGTTGACGCAATCACGCCTGGGTTCACCCGAACGCCAAAGCGCGCGGTTACTCCTTTTCTCTCAGCTACGAGGTTTATGCGCTGCAACTCGGAGTGGCTTTCGACATTAAACGCGTAAATCCCCTCATCTAAGGCAAACTCGATCTCATCCTCAGACTTCCCAACTCCGGCAAAGACAATCTTCATTCCTTCGATGCCGGCTGAGCGTGCTCTGAATAACTCTCCTCCACTTGTGATATCGGCACCACATCCAAGGTCCGAGAGTTCACGGAGTAACGACAGGTTTCCATTTGCCTTCACCGAGTATGCAATAACGGGATCCACCTCGGAGAACGCATCACGAAAAAGGGCTACGCGGCTGCGAATCCATTTGAGGTCGTAGACGTAGAGCGGTGTTCCAAAGTCTGCGGCGAGGTCCTGTAGAGGGACCTCGCCGCAGAGAAGATGACCGTTGACTCGTGGGAACGGACGAGTCAATAAGATCTCGCCCAAGCCACCTCCGTTACCGACTCACCCGCACCAGATACGCATTTCACAGGCGTCTGTGGAGAACGGAACTCCTCACTTGGCAGACAGCGGATCGTGGCCTTCGTGAGACCTTTTACCTCTTCTTCGACTGAAGGGTCTCCATTCCATCCAGTGAATACGAATCCCGCACCACCATCCAAGGCTTCTTGAAGTTCATTGATCGTTCTTACCCCCCGGACAGTATTCTCTTCTCTCCGAGCTACAGAAGCATCTCGAAGTTCCGTCTGAAACTCCTCGAGAAGATTCGGCATCTCAGCGACAGCCTGATCCTCCATCACGAAAGACTTTCGCTTGCCTCCGCTAGGAACCACCCTACGGGCCAACGCAACGGATCCCTTCTCGATATCCTTTGGCCCAATCTCCATCCGGTACGGGACACCTTTCCGCTCCCACTCGTAGTACTTCACTCCCGGGGAAACATTATCTCGCGCGTCAATCTTCACCCGTACCCCAGCTGCCTTCAACCGACTCTCTACCTCTTTCGTCTTCTCTAAAACCAAACTCGAATCCTCACCCTTAAGGATCGGTACAATAACTACTTGGGTCGGTGAAAGGCGTGGGGGGACGATCAGGCCCTTATCATCCCCATGCGTCATGACGAGTCCCCCAATCAGTCGAGTCGAGACACCCCACGAAGTGTTCCAAGCGTACTCTTCTTGCCCTCCCTCAGACTGAAACTTCAAATCGAACTGTCTTGCGAAATTCTGCCCCAAGAAGTGTGACGTCCCTGCCTGGAGGGCCTTGTTGTCCTGCATAAGTGCCTCACAGGAATAACTCCGCACTGCGCCAGCAAACTTCTCTGATTCGGACTTTAGACCTGTTATCGGAGGCATACCGATCCAGTCTTCCATGAATTTTCGGTATATGTCGAGGATCATCAGAGTCTCCTCTTCAGCCTCACCGGCAGTCGCATGAGCTGTATGCCCCTCCTGCCAGAGAAATTCGGCCGTGCGTAGGAAAAGCCTTGTCCTCATTTCCCAGCGCATGACGTTTGCCCATTGGTTCATGAGTATCGGCAAATCCCTGTAACTCTGAACCCACTTCGCATACATCGAGTAGATGATGGTCTCGGAAGTGGGCCTGATCACGTAGGGTTCCTCCAGTTCTTTCCCCCCAGCTTTTGTTACGACAGCAAGTTCCGGAGCAAACCCCTCAATGTGCTCCTTCTCCTTCTCGATAAAGGACAATGGGATTAGGAGAGGGAAGTAAGCATTCTCGTGCCCGGTCTCCTTGAACATTTCATCCAAAGCGCGCTGCATGTTTTCCCATATGCCATAACCCCACGGCCTTATTACCATGCTACCTCGCACTGGTGAGTAGTCGGCCAGTTCTGCACGCTGGACCACCTCGTTATACCAAGTGGAGAAATCTTCGGCCCTGGGGGTCAGATTTTTATTATCAGCCATCTTTCGACATCCAGTTCTTCATTCGGGAATCATAACCCCGTTCGTCTTTACGCATTTGAATGATCGCGACCCCGCCTGGGATCACAAAAAGCAGCATCGAAAACACCAACCATGTCGGCCGGAAGCTCCAACCGGCCGCAACCCCCATCATCCACGCGATCCCGGCACCAGCGGTCAAGGCCATTGACGCACCGACACCCCACACAAGCCACTCAAATAAATCCAACCTTCGAATTGCACGTTGCGTGACTTCCTGGGCTCGAGCCGCAGCTTCCCTGTCAGACCTAAGTAGCTTTGGGTTAGTCTTAGCGCGGGCGCCCTTCCGACCGCGACGTCGCCGACGACTCATTCGAATTCTTGCCTCTGAACTTCCCTTTGCTCACCAGAAGTCATGTCGCGCACAAGGACAGTTCCATTTGCCAACTCGTCTGGCCCGATTATAAGCACAGTGTTCGCCCCTTCACGTGCCGCGGCCTTCATTTGCTTGGTCACACCCTGTTGCCTCAATCCGTAGGCTACGGAGTGGCCTTGATCTCGCAGTTGGTGAGCCAAACGTAATGCTGCTGGATACTCCTCTCCACTTACTGCCACCAAGAAGTAGTCCAGAGATCTCTCGTATTCTGGGACTAGGTTCATTTCTTTGAGCAGTTCACCCAGTACCACATCGCCCATGCCAAAGCCTACTGCCGGCTGCGGATCACCCCCCACTAACTCCAGAAGTCTGTCGTATCTTCCGCCGCCGCAAATTGCCCGTAGATCTCTCTTCCGATCAAAGAGCTCAAAAACAATTCCAGTGTAATATGCTAGCCCGCGGACAATTCGAAGGTCCAGCTCGACAAAATCGCCAAGTCCCATTGATTCGAGCATATCAGTGTATTGGCGAAATCGGTGTAACTCTTCTGCTACTCTGGAGTCATCTCCGAACTCACGTGTAACGTCGTCGATCCTGGTCGAACTCAGCAAACTTTTCAACGCTTCTATTTCGGTGTTCTCTAAACCTGCTTCTTCTACCAACAATTGCTCCGCTTTCTCCGCCGGCAACCTTTCTATCTTGTCAATGACCCCAAATGTGGCTCCCAGGTTTTCTTCCCGGACACCAATCCCCAAAAGAAGTGCAGTGAGAAGGCGTCGGTCTGAGACGCGCGCAGCAAAATCCTTGTCCGTAAGCCCCAGCTCTCGTAGCCCGTCAATCGCAATGGCTAACACTTCCGCATCTGCAGCCACGCTAGACTCCCCAATGATGTCAACATTCCACTGGAAGTGCTCGCGCAGTCTTCCGCGCTGAGCACGCTCGTAGCGAAAGAGCTGCGGCATACTGAACCATTTGATCGGCTTACTCATGCCACGGCTTCGTTTTGCCAGAATGCGCGCTAGCGACGGCGTCATCTCTGGCCGCAGCGCGACGTCTCGATCTCCCTTGTCTACAAAATTGTAGAGCTGCCCAACGATCTCATCTCCGCTCTTTTCCACGTAAAGGTCAAGAGATTCAAGAGGTGGACCATCGTATTCTTGGAAACCATACCTCTGCGCGACCCGTCGCCACGCACCTTGAATGTATGAACGGCGAGCGAAATCCTCCGGAGGGAAATCTCGAAAACCAGGTAGCTTGGTTAATTCCTTATCAGACACGGGTAATCGTACTTCGAAGAGGACATGTAGGTCAGGTCACGTGCGCAATGTACCCTGACCTGCCAAAGGATCCAGTCCCAGAAGAGTCATAGCAGGCCCCACTGAATATGCCGAACCTGTGACAACAACCGTACCATGCCCTGCCCGGAGTCTCGCACCCTCAAGTGCTTTCTCGAAGTCGCCGACGACACGAACGAGCGTAGTAGATTCAACTGAGCCCGCAGCGACAACCGGATCCCATTGTCGATCCAATGGAGCCGTCGGAGCGTGAGTCAAGAACGCAGCATCCGCTCGAGACAAGAGTAGCGGGAGCATCGAAAGCCAATCCTTGTCCTCCAAAACCGCCACCAACATAACCAAAGGGCGTGGTAACTCGAGTCTGTCGATCGTGTCCACGAGTGATTCTACACCCGCCATGTTGTGGGCAACATCGAGCATAAAAGTGCACCCATTGATCACCCGAATATCGTCTCGACCAGGATGTACTACGGATGACACACCCTTTATTAATTCGACCCTGGAGGGTCTGACCGAATCATTAAGCTGTCCGACTATAGCTACCGCCAGAGCTGCGTTAATAGCCTGGTGGTGACCGATAAGCGGCGTCTCCAGATCAAGGTCACCCCAGCACTCAGTGGACAGAATCAGCTCTGTCACCTCGCGCCTAACTTGAACGTTTTGAACCCAGGTCTTATCGACGCTGCAAAACGGGGCTCCTAAGTCTTCAGCTTGAGTCCGTATCAGATCGAGAATCGGCAGTGACGACTCCGCCGTCACTAAGGGGACCCCCTTCTTGATGATGCCGGCCTTCTCCCGAGCAATGGCCTCTAATGTTCCGCCCAAATAACTGGCGTGATCCATCGCTACATTTGTTATAGCCGTCACTTCCGGATGAACGACGTTAGTGGCATCTAAACGACCACCAAGACCGACCTCGATGACACCAATCTCAACGCTTTCTTTGGCGAAGGTGTAGAACGCTAGAACCGTCACCGCTTCAAAAAAAGAGAGGCCATTATCAATTATGGCCGAAGACGCCTCATCTGCGTACTGAAGCAAACGTCTTTCTCCGATCGGCGTACCTTCGACGAGTATTCGCTCTCGGAGCGTGCAGAGATGCGGAGAGGTGTAAACCCCCGTCCGGAATCCGGTCTCCTGTAGCACCGAGCCCACAGTCGACGTGACCGAGCCCTTACCGTTTGTCCCACCAACATGAAGCGTCTCATACGCCCGGTGCGGATCCCCGAGCGCCATCAGCGCTTTCTTTGTCCGCTCTAGTCCCCACTGGACCTCTGTTTTTAGAACGGGGAAAAGTCGAGCCACAAGCGGGTCAGCAAACACTGACCCGCTCAGTCGCTCCAACCTGCATGCTGATGTCGGAGAAGCTTTTCAATCACCGATTTAAGCTCACGACGATCGACCACGAGGTCCACCATCCCATGTTCCTGTACAAATTCTGAACGCTGGAATCCCTTCGGAAGTTCTTGTTTTATTGTCTCCTCAATCACCCGCGGCCCTGCGAAGCCAATAAGCGCTCCTGGCTCGGCGAGATTAACATCTCCGAGCATCGCATAGGATGCGGTAACCCCTCCTGTAGTGGGGTGCGTAAGAACTGAAATAAAAGGCAGTGCCTTTTCATGAATCCGAGCCAAGACAGTGGAGGTTTTAGCCATCTGCATGAGTGAGTAGATCCCCTCCTGCATTCGTGCCCCACCAGAGGCGCTTACAATCACAAATGGAGTGCTTGCATCCAAAGCCGCGAGGCCGGCACGGGCGATTTTCTCCCCGACCACCGAGCCCATCGACCCGCCGATGAAGTCGAAATCCATGACCGCGATCGTTATTTCGATTCCGTTGAGTGTCCCGGCACCTGAAATGAGTGCTTCATTTTTTCCTTTAGCTTCTGCCGCAGCAATCCGGGTCGGGTAATCTTTGAGATCGACGAAACCGAGAGGGTCAGTCGCCTTCAAGTTCTCGTCGAATTCGGTGAAGGAGTCCTCATCCAATAGGATCCTGACGTAATTGCGCGCTCCAATCCGAAGATGATAGCCACAGTTCGGACACACGTTCAGGTTGTGAGCAAGACGCTCGCGATAAAGGATGTCACCACAACCTTGGCATTTATCGAAGACGTCCGTCGAAACTTCGCGGCGGTCTTCTGCCTTCAGCGGTTTTTTGTCCTTGCGGAACCAGGCCATAGGGCTCCTATCACTCTATGTCAGGTAAGTCAGATTCGCTCGTGAGAGAGCCGAACGGCAAGCGCCACGGCCACCCACGACATGACGAGAAAAGTACCTCCATAGCTCACGAATGGGAGTGGGATGCCTGTGACAGGCACAACGCCAGCAGTCATTCCAATGTTTACCAGCACATGAACCAGCCAAGCTCCAAAAATACCAAGTAGCGAAAGACCAGCAAAGGATGAATCCGATACTGCCGCTAGTCGCAGAAGCCGGATTAGGACGTAACCGAAGAGAAGGATCAGCAGGGTTGTTCCCACAAATCCAAGCTCTTCACCAACCACACTGAAAATGAAGTCGGTGTGCTGTTCAGGAAGAAAATCGAGCCGCTTCTGAGCACCTTGTGTAAACCCCTGTCCCCAGAACTCGCCACTTCCTATAGCTACCTTCGACTGTATCACCTGATACCCAGCTCCTCTCGGGTCGACTTCAGGGTCTAAGAACACCAGGATACGATTCCTTTGATAGTTCGCCAGAGAGTTCCAAAGTGGACGAGCTAGAGTGGCCGACGCGAAATTCGCGAGGACGAGTGCTACCGACTCGAATAAGAACAATCGCGAACGCAGAAAAAGAACCATACATGCGATGACGATAAGGATGTACGTCGACCACACCACCGTGTCGTAAGCAAGAAATAGTCCCACCACAGGGCTCGCTACGAGAGCGAGAAGCCACACTGGAGTCGCAGCCCAATAAAGCATCGCAAAAAGAATTCCTACGAATGCTAGAGAGGTGCCCAAGTCTGGCTGCAGCATCACTAGCCCTAGCGGTAGCGCGACAATCGCCCCCGGTTTTACCAGATCCCGCAGGGTTCTTAGGGGACTGTCACGATCGGATAGATTCTGAGCAAGCCAGAGGATAGTAGCAATCTTAGCGATCTCAGCCGGCTGAAAACCGAAACCGCCCAGCCTGATGAATGATTTCACTCCGGCAGCCGTTCCCCGACCTTCCCCGATGATCAAAGTCACGCCAAGAAGGATGATGCCTAAAACGTAAATCGGATGCGCCGCCCACTCTATCCATGGCATAGGGATTCGCGACAAGACCGTGAACCCTAACAGCGCAACCAAAAGCCACCGCAACTGAGATAGCCAAGCTCGCTCCGTAACAACGTTCGGGACCTCGACCTGCCCCGCCGAATAGATCATTGCTATCCCAAAAAGGCTCAAAAACAGGGTTGCGCTGACCAACCGTCTATCAATGGCCCATTTTTCAGAGAAGCTCATGAGCCACCTTCAACCGCGGCAGCCAAAGTGGTCTGCTCCTCTACCTCTATTGCGAATCCACGTGGGAATCGATCCCGATACCATTGGGGCACAGGTCCACTCAGGATGTGCTCACGGTAAGTCTGGATTGTATCAATCGGCATGCCACGCTTGGAACGAAGGTAGTAGTCCGCTGCTTTAGCCACGATCGGAGCAGCGACCTGCCCTCCACTCTCACCGTATTCGACAATCGCTACCAACACGATCTCCGGCGGCTCGCCAGGGGGGCCGGCCATGCCCGCGAACCACGCATGGTCCTGAGCGAGCCCTCTAACGCTCAAGGGATTCTGACCCGTACCAGTCTTTCCGATTACTTCCCAGTGCTCCAGAGCCGTTCCAAAATGGGCCGTACCGCCAGGGGCAGTAACCATCCTTAAGCCTTCTTGTAATGACTCGAGATGCTCTGGTGCCAAATCAAGCTGCCAATCCTCAGAGCTAGCCACACCCTTAGCGATGACGGGGGCTGGGGCAGATCCATTACGAGCCAGAGCCACATAAAACTGAGCCATCTTCAAAGGCGTCTGTGAGTTAGGACCCTGACCTATCGCTAGATTTAGCGCTTCACCTTCGGTTGGCCGATATCCATATAGTTCCTGCCAGAATTGTGGGCCTTCCGGGAAAATACCACTACTCTCTTGTGGAAGATCAACACCGCACTGCTGGCTGAAACCGATATCGGTTGACCTGTCTAGCAGCCGCTGCAAGCCTAGCCTCAGCCCAAGCTGATAGAAGTACACGTCACACGAATTTCCGATGGCCTCTGCTAGGGTGTTGTACCCGTGACCTTGTCGATCCCAGCAACCCCAGAAGCGGTTGCCCCAGTACCATTGGCCCTCACACGGATCTGGCATCACCTCATCAGGGGTTACAACACCTGCGTCCAGAGCGATGCCAGCTGAGGCAAGCTTCCAAGTCGATGCCGGCGCATAAAGACCTAAAACCGATCGGTTGAACAAGGGCTTTTGGTCGTTCTCGTTGAGCCCGGCCCAAGTCTCTGTGTCGATCCCTCCTACAAATGCATTCGGGTCATAGCCGGGAGCAGAATACAAGGCGAGCACACCGCCATCCTTAGGATCAAGAGCGACCACCGCACCTGACATTGAATCAGGGAATATCCGGTGGATCCACTGTTGAAGTCCAGAATCCAGGTTCAAATGTAAGTCCTTACCTTCCACGGGAGCTGTCCTCTCTACTCCCGCAAAATCACCTACGATACGCCCACGAGCATCGAACTCGACCCACCTAACACCCTGCCTGCCTTGGAGCAAAGACTCGTATTGACGCTCAACCCCGATCTTACCCACAATGACACCGGGACTGTATACCGAGTCGGGAAACATCTCCATCTCCAACTCGTCCGCAGTAATTTCCCCTACATAGCCTGTCACATGCGCCCCGGACGCTCCTAGGTTGTAGCGACGCCGGGGACGCATATCGATGTAGACGCCGGGGAACTCGGCACGGCGTTCTTCGATCTTCGACACTACGTCGAAGTCGGCATCGGAGTCGATGACCACCTCGCGACCAAAACGACGTAGCTGGGCCAAAATCCGCTCTATTTGCAGATCAGATAGCTCTATATGTTCAGACATACGAGTCAGGGTCGCCCGAACCGAGTCCACCGGTCCAGGAAGCACCGTTATCGAATATCCCGGCACGTTGTCAGCTATGATGATGCCGTTTCGATCGTAGATCGTACCTCGCGGAGCTGGAACGGGAAGAACCCGCACTCTGTTGGAACTAGCACGCAGGACCCAGTCATCAGACTGGAGCACCTGCAATCGGAAAAACGCTATGATGAGAGTAGCAAGGACTACACCTGTTGCGAACACCAGGTCTTTCGCGCGACGACGCAACGCAAGTGGGTGATAGATTCTCACCTCTGACTCCAAGTACTAACCACTATCGAAAACACAACCGCTATCCCGGCAACGTAAATAGCCCCTAAGCTCCCCTCCACTACAGCCTGTTCTATGAACGGCTGACGGACTTCTGGGCCCATAGCCAACCAATGAATCAGATCGCGGGTCCATTTTCCAGCGAAGACATAAGCCGGGAAAAATAGTCTCGAGTCTCCCACAAAAAGGTCCCGCGTAACTGAGCCTCCCGTCGCTACAAGGGTCATCGCGATCGAGTTTGCCCCAAACGCAAGCAAGCTCATCGCGTCCTCAAGCAATCCTGTTACAAAGCCCAGTCCTGCGGCTCTGCCAAGTGATAGTTCTCGAGCAGCGATCAACAGCCCAAGCGTTAGGAGATCGGGTGCCTCACGTCCGTACGACAAACCGATATGAAGAACGAAGTGTAGCGTGAAAAGTACGAGTACGCCCACCCACACTAGCTGTCTCCGCCGCGCGAGACCGTTCACCGGTATTCCCCTGCAGAATCACTTAGGTTCACACTATCTGAGGATTCCCTCACGAAAACGAGCACGTGGGTCGCTGCACCTGGCGCTGCTGCAGGATCCAGAACGTAGGCCTTACGCCAAGCGCCCTCTTCCTCCGCTATCCCTAGAACTGTGCCTATCGCTATACCTCTAGGGAAGACACCGCCTAAACCACTAGTCAGCACCACCTGTCCAAGACCAACCTCCTGGTGATAGGGAATCCCGTTAAGAATCAGTCGATCGTCTTCCCGGAAATCACCCCGACGGCTTTCCACCATACCGTAGACCGAACCATCGGCTAGCATCGCACTTGAACGGAAGTCCGGATGGGTCCAGTCGATTCCCACGGCGTTACTGCTCCTTGCATCACGGATCACACCAACAAGACCAGCTGGAGAGAGAACCGGAGCGCTCGCTTGAACGCCGTCTCGAGTACCCACGTTGACCAAGAAGGTGCTCTCTGACCCAGGGGTACCGGGTCGACTTATCGTGGCTGGGCGATAGTCATACCCTAACTCCTCTTCAAGGTCGAGTAGCTTACGAAGAGTCCTGTTTTCATCTGTTACTGCCCGAAGCGTCGACATCATCTTGGAGAGGGAGTCTAACTCCGCTTGTAGTGCCTCAATACGGACGCGTCTGGCGCCTGCCTCGCTAACGAGGCCCTGTAGGGCCGTAAAGGGGCGCAATCCCTCTTGCAACAATGTAGAGACACGTTCCTGAGTGGACTGTGGGAGGTACATAGTCCCAAAAGCCAGCAGAAGTGTTAAGCAAGTCAGGGCCAGGTCTCGGGTTCGCGCACCCGAATTGGGACCGTTGCCGTAGGAGGGCAACCTAAGACCTGCTAATGAACGAGGACGGTACGGTACTTCGTCAAGTCATCGAGGATCCTGCCCCCGCCTCGCACGACACACGTGAGCGGATCCTCATCAACGTGGATCGGCAGATTGGTCTCGTGCTTCAGAAGCTTATCCAGCCCACGAACTAGGGCTCCGCCACCAGTCATCATGATTCCCCGGTCTACGATATCGGACGCAAGCTCAGGAGGAGTTATCTCGAGCGCTCGACGCACAGCATCAACTATCGCCTGAATCGGCTCCTGAATGCACTCTCTGATCTCTTGGGAGTGCACGACAACCGTCTTCGGGATACCCGAAACAAGGTCTCGCCCCTTCACTTCTAGTTCCTGCTCTTCTCCGTAATCGAACGCGGAACCTATCTGGACCTTGATTGCCTCAGCCGTCGGCTCACCTATGAGCAGGTTGTAGTTCTTTCGCAAAAAAGTCACAATAGCAGCATCAAGTTCGTCGCCCCCGACTCGGATCGATGTATTAGATACGATGCCTGAGAGAGCTATTACTGCAATCTCAGTCGTACCACCCCCGATATCAATCACCATATTGCCCGTGGGCGTCTCCACCGGAAGCCCCACTCCGATCGCGGCTGCCATCGGCTCATCGACCATGAAGACGTTTTTCGAACCTGCTGACATCGCGGACGACCTGACCGCCCTGCGCTCCAATTCCGTTATGCCTGACGGCACACCCACAACCACGGTTGGTTTGATGCGGAAGATCCGTTTTGAAGTAACTTGCTTTAGAAAATGACGAAGCATCATCTCAGTCACATCGACATCCGCTATGACCCCGTCCTTTAGCGGCCGAATCGCCTCGATTCCCTCCGGAGTCCTACCTAGCATTCTCTTTGCCTCGAGGCCGATGCCTAGAATCCGCTTACTTCCCTTCTCGACGGCAACCACCGAAGGTTCATTTAGAACAATACCCTCACCTTTTACATAGACGAGAGTGTTCGCAGTTCCAAGGTCAACGGCTATATCGTTGACCGGAATCAATCGGCCGGAGCCAAGCCAGCTGGAGAATTCAGAAAGCAACTTGATGCCTATTACGGAGGCGTAAGATTTTCGAGAATACCGTCTTGATACAGGAAACGTTTAAGCAGATGAACATACGTTTACGTCCCTCTACGTGCTAGTATTTTCCCTGTGTCCGAAACGCAAAACGAATCTAACTCACCGGATCCCCGTGCTCCCGAAACCACCCTTTCCACGGTCGGTTTCCGACAGTTCATCCGTCTCCTCAGTGTCTGGAGTCTCAAAGCGAGCGAAAACGAGTTGAGCAATCCTCTCTCCTCGCTTCAGCGTGACCGACTCAGTCCCGAGATTCTGCATAATTACACCGAGCTCACCACGGTAGTCTGGATCAATCGTTCCCGGACTGTTTGGAAGCGTAATCCCATGCCTTAAGGCCATACCTGAACGAGGGCGCACCTGGCACTCAATACCCTCCGGCAACTCCATGACGAGCCCGGTTGGAACAAGTCGTATCTCACCAGGCTCGAGAGTCAAGCATTTTTCCACAGAACGCACATCGTATCCGGCAGAATGTTCAGTAGCCCGTTGTGGAAGGGGAAGGTCCGGGTTCGACGAAAGTCGACGAAAACGTACTTTCAGCATCAGATCCTCTCAGGAACCTTGAGAAATTGATCCGCAAGTCGAAATTCCATTCCGAACGCTTCGGCCACACCGTTATGAGTGACGTGACCGTTCACGATACTTACGCCCAATCTTAGGGCCCGGTCGTCACAGCAGGCCTTTTCCCAACCTTTATTGGCCAATTCAATCGCGTATGGCAACGTTGCATTAGTGAGCGCTAGCGTGCTCGTCCGCGGGACCCCTCCCGGCATATTCGCAACGGCATAATGGATGACCCCATCAACCGTATAAACCGGATCGTTGTGTGTAGTAGGCTTCATTGTCTCGACACAGCCCCCTTGGTCGATGGCTACATCACAGATCACAGCGCCCTCTCGCATATAAGAGAGGTCATTTTTCGTGATCAGATTAGGAGCTTTCGCACCCGGGATTAAAACAGCACCAATGATCAAATCCGCTTCCTGAATTTGCTTTCGGATCGCGTAACGCGTGGAGAAAAGAGTCTCAACATTCGCAGGCATCACATCGTCGAGATAACGAAGACGTTCGAGGTTAATATCCATGATCGCTACTGAGGCACCCAACCCGGCTGCCATCTTTGCTGCGTTGGTTCCAACCACTCCTCCCCCCAAGATGAGGACCCTTCCCGGCTTCACCCCAGGAACCCCACCCAACAGTACGCCAAGTCCCCCCTGTGGTTTTTCGAGATACTTCGCTCCTTCCTGAACAGCCATTCTACCTGCCACCTCAGACATTGGCGTCAACAGAGGCAACTCGCCGGTGTCGAGCTCGACCGTCTCATATGCTATGGCAATAGCTCCCGAATCAATAACAGCCCCGGTTAACTCCTCGGATGCAGCGAAGTGAAAATAGGTGAAGATGACCTGTCCTGAACGCATCTTGGGCCACTCTTGCTTAATGGGCTCCTTAACCTTCAGGATCATCTCGGCCCTTTCCCATACCTCATCCGCCGTCTCGAGAACCGCAGCGCCCGCAGCTTCATAAAAATCGTCGCTGAAACCACTACCCACGCCCGCCCCTCTTTCGACCAACAGCTCATGACCAGCTTGCACCAACATTTCTGCACCGGCTGGTGTTAACGCCACCCTGTATTCATCTGATTTAATTTCCTTCGGTACACCAATCAGCATCTCGATCACTCGTGCGTTTAGGTATTGTGCGTGATTACAGTCGACGTATAAGAATACAGCCTAACTTGGGCCCAGCCTCAGTTCTAGATGGCGCCCAGGGTCATAATACTGGGCCGCAACTCGCAGTGTGTCCTCACATGTCACGGCGTCGATACCAGACAACACATCGTCAAGTCCTTGGAATGGTTCATCATGCAGAGCAAACGATGCCAATCTATGGAGACGGGCACCGGTCGACTCCAGAGAAAGCATTACTTGGCCCTTAACCTGTTGTTTTATCCGATCGAGGTCGACGTCGGAGAGTCCCTGCTCGGCAATACGCTCCAACTCGCCTCTTACAGCCTCGGAAGCTCTAGTTGCCGTAGCTGGGCGCGTTGCTATATAGACACCGACCATACCCGCAGAGCGATAAAAACTCTGGAATGTAAAGACTGAATAACAGAGACCAAGATCCTCTCGAACCTTCTGAAACAATCGTGAGCTCATGCCGCCACCAAGAACCGACGAAATCAAAATCAATGCGTAGCGGTCTTCGCTAGAATGCGGCGGAGCCTCCGCGCCAAACACGATATGTGTCTGTGCCGTCTTCCGATCGACTAACTCTAAGCCCGCCAAGGCATTCGACGGCTCCGCAACTTGTTCACTTCGGACTCCTGGCACTACGGTATCCATATAGCTAGCGACACAATCTACAAATTCTTCGTGTTCGACATTTCCCGCAGCAGCAATAACCAGGTTCTCGCCAACATAGCTTTCCGAGTGCAGTTCCCTCAGCCTCTCACCCTTCATTCCCTCTACAGATAATTTTGTGCCCAATATCGAGCGTCCATAAGGATGTCCATTCCATAAACGTTCGGAATGGATTTCGAACACAAGATCGTCAGGCGTATCCTCAACCTGAGCGATTTCCTCCAGAACCACCTCACGCTCTAGGGAAAGATCAGAGTCGCGCAAACTTGGTGACAAGACCAAATCAGAAAGCACATCTAAGGCAACTGGTATGTGCTCATCCAAGACACGTGCCTGGTAGGACGTATGCTCTCGGCTAGTATAAGCATCTAGTGAACCACCGAGCGTCTCAAGTGAATCTGCGATTTCAAGTGCTGACCTAGTGCGAGTCCCCTTGAAAACCATGTGCTCAAGCAAGTGGCTGGCACCCGTGTCGGCATTCGTCTCATGCGCAGCGCCCTGCCTGATCCAAATACCTATCGCTGCAGAACGCACACCGGGAATCTTTTCACTCAAGATCAGCACCCCGTTGTCGAGGTTTGTTTCACGCATTGCCTCACAACGCTTTTCTCCGCCGCTAACTTGAGAGGACGGCGCACGGGGAGGGGACAACCGCCCAGACCCCGTGCGCCCTGTGACATCACTCACGGTCAACTCTCGCTTCTACAACTAATGTCACTCAACGCCTAAGGGCCCCTTCAGCCCTCGGCCTCCTCCTTGGCGTCACTCCCTGTGTCTTCATGGCTATCTCCGGCGGTCGCTTCCTCCGCTATCGCTGCCTTTCGTGACAAACGAAGGCGGCCCTTCTCGTCAATCGAAAGAAGTTTTACTCGGACGATATCACCTTTCTTAACGACGTCTTCCGTGTTCTCGGTCCTGCCTTCCTGTAGCTCAGAAATGTGGCAGAGCCCCTCAGTACCCGGCATTATCTCAATGAAGGCACCAAAGGTTGTTGTGTTCTTGACTGGCCCTTCGTAAATACGGCCTACCTCGGGATCGGCGACGATGGCTTCGATCATTTCCTTTGCCCGCTCACCCGCCTCTCCGTCCACCGCGGCGATCTTCACTATACCAGCATCGTCTATATCAATCGACGCACCCGACTCCTCCTGAATCGCTCGGATAGTCTTACCCTTCGGCCCTATGATCTCACCGATTTTTTCCGGGTTGATCTGGATTGATACGATGCGTGGAGCATAGTCAGACAAGTCTTCGCGATGAGCCTCCAACGCTTGACCCATCTGGTCAAGGATGTGGAGACGTCCCTTTGTCGCTCGTTCTAGAGCTTCGGTTAGGATATCCATCGTCAGGCCTTCGATCTTGATATCCATCTGAATAGACGTCACACCATCTCGAGTACCTGCAACTTTAAAGTCCATATCTCCCAGTGCGTCTTCCAAGCCGAGGATATCCGTAAGAATGGCGACATCTCCACCTTCTTTGATAAGCCCCATAGCCACTCCAGCACATGGTGCCTTGATTGGGACACCGGCATCCATGAGAGAGAGCGAAGAACCACAGACCGTCGCCATTGATGAAGACCCATTCGACTCTAGAACATCGGAGACAATCCGGATCGTGTAGGGGAAGTCATCATACTCCGGCAGGAGTGGCTGAATCGCTCGCTCCGCGAGATTTCCGTGTCCGATCTCCCGCCGCGAAGTGCCGCGGAATGGGCGAGCCTCGCCTACCGAGAATGGTGGGAAGTTATAATGCAGCATAAATGACTTCTTGATCTCCTCACGAGAATCAATTGAATCAATGCGCTGCTCATCCCTTGAGGTTCCTAGCGTAACAACCGCCAGTGCTTGGGTTTGACCACGAGTGAACAATGCCGAACCGTGCGTGCGGGGGAGCACGCCGACCTCAGAAGTGATGGTCCGGATATCGTCAACACCGCGACCATCTGCTCTCACTCCCTTATCAAGGATCGTCCTACGCATCGTCTGCTTTTCGATGCTCCGAATCGTTTCCTTGATGTCCTTCTCGCTCTGGGAATACTGCTCATCTTCCGTTACCAGAATCTCGACCACTTCCTCCGTGACCCTCGCCATCGCCTGACTCCGCTCCTGCTTATCTCCAATCGCCAAAGCTTCCTCGACTTTTGGTGAAGCCAGTACCTCGATTTTCGACTTTAGGTCACTATCGACCTCAGCCGGAGCCCAGTCCATGTCTGGCACACGATGGCCTTCCAGGAACTCATCCTGGATCTCGCAGAGTTCACGAATCGCTTCATGGGCCACCGTTAGGCCCTCAAGGATTTCTGCCTCAGGAACCTCAAGCGCACCACCTTCCACCATCGTGATCGCTTCAGTGGAACCCGACACTACGATGTCTACATCGGAATACTCAAGCTGCTGGAAGGTCGGGTTGATAACCCAGTTCCCTTGAATGCGACCGACTCGAACAGACGCGACGGTCGTGTTGAAGGGGACCTTCGACATATTGAGTGCTACCGAGGCGCCCAAGAGCGCAATCACGTCCGCATCGTTCTCCTGATCAGCCGACAAAATGAAGCAGGCGACTTGAGTCTCATGCATAAACCCATCTGGGAATAACGGCCGAATGGGTCGGTCGATCATGCGAGCGCTGAGAATCTCCTTCTCACCCGGACGACCCTCGCGCTTAAAGAATCCTCCGGGAATCTTACCCGCGGCATAGGACTTCTCACGATACTCGATCGTGAGTGGGAAAAAGGGTAAATGGGTAGCGTTGTCTTGTACCGTAACGGCACAAAGAACTACGGTATCGCCGAACTGCACTAGGCACGAACCCTGCGCAAGCTTGGCCATACGGCCAGTTTCGAGCGATAGCGAGCGTCCTGCAAATTGGCGCTCTATTTTCTTAGTCATGTATTGTACTCACTTCGTTTTCAGACGGGGTAATCCCGCCTACTAGAACAAGGAGAGTGCGCATGAGATCCGGAGAGAGAGCGACCGCCGCGCGGGGGCACGGCGCGATCCAGCGGAACGCTGCCCGTGAGCCCGACTGTGCAGCCAGGTTGTAGGCCGTCTCCCACCCGAGGCACTAACGCACTCGAATGATTAGCCGACTCCCACCGCCAAGCGGAGGGGACGGGTCCTTCTCCACGACCTGATAGCCGCGCGGTCTGCTCCGACACTTGTCGTCTACCGACTGACCCTGCGCGGCACACCAGAGAAGAGATCAGTGTCTCAGTCCAAGGTCCTTTATGAGGTCACGGTACTGCTCCACATCATTACGCTTGACGTACTCTAATAGACGGCGCCGACGACCTACCATCTTTAGTAAGCCTTGCCGTGAGTGGTGGTCTTTTTTGTGCGAATCGAAGTGAGACCTAAGGTCGTCAATTCGCGCGGTAAGTATCGCGACCTGGACCGGTGCGCTTCCACGATCACTTTCGTGGAGCTGGTACTTTTTGATGATGTCTTCCTTGACGATCGCCATTTTGGCGTGCCTCCTCAGGAGTCAATTGCTGCAAGGGAAGCTAAAGCTGTTCACCCGCTACAGCGGATGTTCTTGCGAGCTACGAAGAAAAAGCTACGAAAACGAATAGAAAGCGTCTACGGGCATGCCTCACGGCTACGCCTTTGCGAAGCTTATCGATACCGGGGTTCATGCAGGTACCCACCCTTCCAAAACCCTTCTGGCTCGACCTACATCCTTACCGATCTGCTTAAGTAGTATGGTCACCCCCTCGAATCGTTCGATCCCTCTTAACCGCTGAATAAAATCCACGCGCACTTCCTCTCCATATATCTCGCGGTCAAAATCAATCAGGTGCAGTTCTATGCTTGGAGGTGACCCCTGAAACGTCGGTCGTGGGCCCAAGTGCAAGGCACCCGCGTATGTCCCATCACGGAGCACAGCGCGCACCGCATAAGTACCCTCCGGTGGAATCAGCTTATATGAATCCACGACCGCAAGATTAGCAGTCGGGAAACCTAGACTCCTGCCCCTGCCCTCCCCGCGCACAACGATTCCGCGGATCGAATATGGGCGGCCAAGAGGATCAATGGCATCTGCAACCCTTCCCTCCATTATGGTATCGCGGATCAGGGACGAGGAGACCGCGGCTTCTCCTACGGATACAGGAGGAATAACATCAACCGTGAAGCCCAGGTCCTTGCCTATCTTCCTTAGAGCTCCTTGGTCCCCCTTCCGATCTCGGCCGAACCCGTGGTCATATCCTATAACGAGTTCCTCGACACCCAACCGGCCAACGAGGATCTCTTCCACGAAGCGTCGAGGCTCATAGCGGGAGAGCGCTTCCGTAAAACTTAGAAATACCGCGTAATCAAGCCCTGACTCCGCAAGGATCTCTTTCTTTTCTATAGGACTTGTGAGCATCATCGGAGCATGGTCTGGTCTCACGATACGCAACGGATGTGGATCAAAAGTCACAAGAAGGCTCCGACGCTGCGTTGCGTCTGCTCTTTCGCGAATCTCACGCAAGACGGTCCAATGACCCCGGTGCACACCGTCGAATGTCCCTACAGTCGCAACGGTACCACAGTCGCGTGGGATGCCCCGCGGAGAGGTCCAATGCACGCTAGTCATCTCATGAAAACCTTGCGGGGCCGAAGCAAGCCAGCATCTAGAGTGGCAATAGCAATCAGATTGTCATCATGCGTCACCGCGACTAAGGCTTTGGACTCCCCTCCCTGCTGTTCTAGTCGCACTCGTTGCCCATTACGAAGTCGGTCAGCAACTGCTCCGTCCACCGAGATTGGAGGTATGTGAAGCAGTCCGGCACTCGGCTCGACACAAGCAGCTGAGACGGCATCGGCATTGGCCAGTTCCTCGAGGCTAATCGCTGTTTCAACCCGGAATTTTCCAATAGTCGTTCTGCGCAATTCTGTAAGATGCGCTCCACATCCAAGCATAAGACCGATATCTCGGGCAATAGCACGAACGTAGGTACCGCTAGAGCAGCGGACTGAGAAGCGCACAAATGGAAGCGTCACACTCATGATCTCGAGCTCGTAAATCGTGACCTGCGCCGCTGGGAGCGGAATGACCTCACCCCGGCGCGCACGTCTATACATGGGCTCTCCATCAATTTTCTTCGCAGAGAACTGCGGAGGCTTTTGCTCTATTAATCCAATTTGGCTGAGGACAACCTCCTCAAGTGAAGAAGAGTCGAGAGAGCGCCATCTTTCATTCATCGAAGTAACGTCGCCACTGAGGTCGAGTGTATCCGTTTCGATACCTAGGCAAGCCACGGCTTCGTAACCCTTGTCCATTCCAGTGATGTACTCCGCCAGCCTAGTAGCTCGACCAGCGCAAAGAACCAAGAGGCCTGAAGCAAACGGGTCTAGGGTACCCGTGTGTCCAATCCTACGCATCCCTAGGGCCTTCCTAGCCTTGCTCACCACATCATGAGACGTTGGACCAACTGGCTTATCGACAGGAATCAGGAAGTCGCCTTCAGTAATTCTCACGTATCGTCCTCAGGCCTCGATTCTACCTGGAAGTCATTTGATTGACTCTCTAAATCGTCCTCGTCTCTCCGTGACTTTTCATCGGGAAGCACCTCGGCTAAAACCTGCTCGATCCTAGCTGCACCTTCGTACGAGAGATCTTCCTGAAAACGGAGCTCCGGAATACGTCTTACATGCAGAACTCGCCCCAATTCTCCTCTTAAAAACGACCCAGCGGCGGTGAGCCCCTCGAGCCCTTTCAACACTTTGTCCCTGCCACCAGTAATTCGGACATACACCCTCGCCGATCCCAAGTCCGCAGCGACTTCGACACCCGTTATGGTTACAAGCCCCACTCGCGGGTCT